>VOFC01000723.1_pt1 | contig 18000 bp, 21 predicted proteins | sample 5384161 | NCBI WGS metagenome assembly VOFC01 (sample SAMN12384722, study PRJNA508395) | human gut metagenome | isolation source: healthy gut B | host: Homo sapiens
ACTCAGCGGTGAAGCTGCCGCTTTCAAAGGTGACGCGGATGATATCCCGTGCCGAGCAGCACATCATCGCGCAGACCGGCAGGATGAAAAAGCTGCAACTTTAAAATCACGTTCCAGATGTAGCGGTACCCTTCAAAGGTCCTCCTTCGTGAACTCGCGGTTAAAGGAACATGACCGCGCTGATGTTGTAGAGACACGCCTGTCGAGCGGGGTGTTGTTTCTTATCGGCATAGTAGAACGCGCCGGACGGCGCTGTCGTTGAGCGCCGTGGCGGTCGCCGTGTCGATGAGATAGCAGAACAGGGAAAGATCGATGTCGTCAGCACCGTGACGAGCGCGGTCTTAAAGTACGTGCCGACGTGTCCGCCTTGCGGTCGAGCACGTCGGCAGACATAATGTTCCTTCTTCGCATACGGATGCTCATGGCAAGCTGTAAAAGAGCCACGCGCACGAACCGCGATGACGACGCCCTTGATGCCCCACTTCGCCCCCAGCGTCACAAGAAAGACGGCGAGGAACGCATTGTACGGAATGCTCATGCTGCCCTGCAATTCGTAGTGGTCGGTCGCCTGGAAGATGGCGACATTCAGATAGGCCGCCGCTACGACCGGCAGCGCACAGGCCATGATGCGGATATAGCTCGCAGCGGCGCGGCAGCCTGGCTGCGTCAAGGTCCCAGATCGTGCCGACGAGCGGCGTCGAGGCAAAGATCTGCCACAAAACGACCGCCGCGAGCGAGCCGAGCAGCGTAATGGTCAACAGGTTGTTGGCCGCTTTTCGCCGCGTTTGCGGTCGACAGCGAATTCCTTCGTCAGGATCGGCACCGCCGCGATGCACAGCGCGTAGCACATCGTCGTAAAAAGATAGAGCGTCGAGTTATACGACGCGGTGTACAGGTCAGCGTCCACGCCGGTACCGAAGATGTTGGCCTGCATCATTTCGCGCACCACGCCGAGAAGCTTGGCAAACAGCGTCAACAAACAGACGAAGCTGATCGCGCCCGCCGTTCGGACGCCCGATTTATCCTTCTTCTCCGTATTGTTTTGAGGGTCTTGCATGGTATGTTTCCTCGATTTCTCCATGATCGCGCAGATCATTTTCTCGTTCGTGTCGAGCTTGCGCGAAAGCTTGACCATATGCGCTTCGACGCACTGCACCTGCTCCTTGCCCGTTTCGAGCACGCGCTCGGCCTCGGGCATAAAGAGCTCCGCCGTGAAGTTCTCCTTCGTGCTCAGCTTGTCGAGCCCCACGGGTTTAAAAACGCCGTGCACTTGGGGTCATACGAAATGCCGATGAGCGGCACGCCCATGATGGCGGCATAGATGAGCGAATGCAGGCGCACGCCGACGAGCAGGTCCATGTTGCCGATGATGGAGAGCATATCCTCGGAGAGGTACTTTTTCATTCAGGCACACCGCCGTGTCATCGGGCAGCTGCGCCGCGATATGGCGGCAGACCTCGCCGTCCTCTTCATAGTGGAACGGGATGAGCACGGACTGCGCGTTGTACTTGTCCTTCATCATCTGGATGGAGCGCAAAAGCTCTTTGACAAAGCGGCTGTCTGTGTCCCGCTCACGGATGGCCCAGCCGACAGTTAGACGGCCATCCAGCGAGACACCTGCCTTTCGCAGAATCTCCGCGCCGACATCGCCATCGGGCTTTTTCATGCGGATGACGGGGTCCGCCGTGATGACGACCTTGTCGCGCGCGATGCCGATTTCCTCCAAAAGCGATGCCGACCGCTCGTCGCGCACGACGATACCGTCCGCCCGCTTGAGGTGCGCGCCGCCGCGCGGCGGTTGCCGGAGCGGTCGATGGGGCCGATGCCCTGGGAATAGATGAAGACCTTTTTATGGAAGAATTCCGCGCAGCGGATGATGGAGAGGTAATAGTGTAAGCTCTTGCTGCTCGTCACATCCTGCAAAAGGCTGCCGCCGCCGGAAATGAGCATGTCGCACTTTTTTCACCGCGCGCAGGATCGCCACCGGCGACATGCGGTCCACCGCCTCAACGCCGTACTTTCCGCGCGTGGAGGCGGGATTGTGCGAGAGCACTGTGAGCGAGCAGTCGGGAATGTGCTCGCGCAGCGACGAGACGAGCGTGCGCAGGATGGACTCGTCGCCGATGTTGTCGAAGCCGTAATAGCCCGAGATCAGAATGTTAACCATTCGTCACCCCGCAGATCCTGCGCACAAGGCGGTAAATGAGCTCCGCCACAATGACCACGGCTGTACCGATGAGAAGTCCGAAGAGGATGCCCCAGCCGGTGCGCAGCAGGCTCAGCAAAAACGGCGTGCGGATGTGCAGGAACGTGTTGACCACGCTGACAAGGCCGATGGTCATGCCCGTACCGAAGATCATCGGCAGGAATCTCATTCTGCGGCGCAGCGACCAGATGAAAAGCATCAGCATCGGCCAGCCGACGATCATTTCCTTCGTGCGCGGGCGGGCAATGAGCGTATTTTCCAGGAAGTTGCGGAACGCAAGCTCCCTTGCCGACGTCGTGGTCGAGTTGCCGGTGCGGTACATATAGTAGGCGAACACCAGCAGCATGAACACCGCCGCCACCGCGATGACGACGATCGCAAAGGAACCAGCCGAGTTTCATCGGCGTCTGCATCAGCTCGCCGAAATAGGCGTTGAAGCGCTTGACGCGGTTCTTCTCCCCGCGCTGTCCCGCGTGGGCGAGGACGGCCTCGCGCGCGCCGGTCTCCTCATAGGCGTAGACCAGAAGATAGGCGAGCATGAAGAGCGCGATGGGGATAAGCTGCATGAGCTTGACGCCGCGGTACAGGTCGATCTCGAGAAGATACGAGAGCTGCGAGAGCGCAGACGATGCGAGCAGCGACCCGCAGAATGGCGTCAGAATGGTCGCGATGGCTGCGCCAAGCGTAAAGCCAAGCAGCTTGCCGAACTTGATCTGCGGCTCGCTGCGTCTCTTTTCCAGCAGCACGCGGCACAGGCCGACCGCCGCGAGCGACGGCATCACGATGCCGCCGGACATCGAGAGGATCAGGCGGAACATCGAGGGCTTCAGCACCGCGAGGCCGGCAAGGCCGAGCGCGCCGACGGCAAACAGGATCGTGCGCCAGCGCTTGCCGATAAAGAAGAATAGATCAAGCAGGATCACGATGAGCGCCGCCGTGCCGATGCCCTGCAGCACCTTGAGCGCCATGGACGGCGCTTTCAGCTCCATCGCGGGCACGGTCGCGTGCGTGTAGCCGAGGGGCTCCAAGCGCGCGTCGAGGTCCGTGAGCATCTGCTCATAGTCGGCAGGGTCGGTGATGTAGACCCACTCCTTCTCGTCAGCGTCCCAGCTGACATCGGTATCCGGCTCTAAGATCATCTTGAGGAAGATGATCTTGCAATTACGCTCGGCGATGGCTCTAAAGAACGTGTTCGTGATCTCCTCGGGGCCTTCGTAGCCGCAGTACTGATAGCGGTTCTGGATGTAGGCCCACTCGTTGAAAACGCGCACACCACGATAGCCCGTGTTGTCGAGCAGTTCTTCAACGCCGGGCCAGACAAGGTTCTGGCTCTGGTCGTTCTGCTCCATCATGGCGACGCTCGCGCCGCTCTCGTTGAGATACTGCGTCAGAAGCCCGGGCTCTCGTCATCCTCATAGCCGACGAGCTCGTCGCCGTTATTCATAAAGTACGGCGCGTTGAAGTGCTTGAGCACTTCGATATAGGCCTTAGCAAATTTCGTGCCGTTCATGTTCTTTTTTCCGTCACAGAGCGCGGGATGATCTGGTAGCCGTGGCGCTCAAACAGCTCCACCGTGTCCGGCCAGATGCCGAGGCGCAGGTCGAGCAGCTTTTCGCCCTTCATGCCGTTTTTCTGCTGCTGGATGAAGATGAAGCCGTGCTCGCCCTCCAGATACGTCTTGGCCTCAAAGTCCTCAAAACGGGCCTCGAAAGCGTTCAGGATCCACTCATAGCTCGCGGCGGTCTCCGTCCAGATGATCGCGTCGCTCACATCGGTGCTCTCACGCAGCCATTGCGCGACCTCGGCGGGGTACTGATCTTCCCAGCCGTAGCTCTCCGCCGCCTTTTTCACGGTCATTGCGTGGACGGGGATGGCCGCGTTATCGTGCAGGTTGAGGGCGCTCGCCTCGCTGAGCGCGACCTTGTCGACGCCGAGCGACTTGAAGAGATCGATCCACTCGTCCTCTGACTGCGAGGATTGGCGCGCCATCGAGCGCATGCTGTTGTAGTCGAGGACGATGTCGTAATACTTGTTGCTCTCCTCGGTCTGCACACGGTTTACGATTGGCACAAGTGAGGCGAGCAGCCCCAGCAGTGCCAGAAGCACGAGGAGCTTGTCTTTTTCAGGAAGCTTTTCATTGGCAGTTCTCCTTCTGCGCTCATGCGCAGGGTGTTTTTAGAGTGTATCGAGTGTCACCGGCGTGCCGATGGACTTGGCATACGTGTAAATTCTGGCGACGTCCTCGATGTATTCCGCGCGCAGGTACGCCTGCGCAAGGTCTCTTCCCCACGGCGAGCACGCCGTGATTGGCGAGCGTGCAGCCGCCGCGGTCCTTGAGCGCGGGGATTGCGTTCGTGCCGACGGCCTCAGTCCCCGGCGCGGCGTAGTCCGCGCAGCGGATGTCGCCGCCCAAAAAGATGCACGATTCGATCAACACCGCGGGGATGCTCTTCCGCACGACGGCAAACGCCGTGGCATAGGGTGAGTGCGTGTGGAAGACGGCGTTCGTCTCGCCATACGCCTTGTAGACCGCCGCGTGCATGCGCCACTCGCTCGAGGGTTGCAATTCCCCTTCGAGCACCGTGCCGTCGAGCTTCATGCGCACGATGTCCTGTGCGCGCAGTACATCATAGCGCACGGACGTCGGCGTGATGAGCATTTCGTCGGGCGCGACGCGGCAGCTCATATTCCCGCTCGTGCCGGAAAACAGGCCCTCGCGGAACGCCTCAAGCGATTTGTCCACGATCTCCTGACGAAGAATGTCCAGATTTTGTTCCATTTAGATCACCAGATTGTCCTTGCCGATGCTGCCGTCCGTAAAATAGCGGTGCAGATCGTAGGGCGAATAGATGCCGAGGTCGGTCACCACGCCGGAGACCAGATGCGGCGGCGTGATATCGAAGGCGGATAGTAGCCCTTCACGCCCTCCATCGCCGTGCGCACGCCCATGGCTTGAGCGTGAAGTTCGGGTCGCGCATTTCGATGTGAATGCTGTCCACCGTCTCATGTCCCTGATCGGGCGCGCCGGTGACAAAGTACGGGATGCCCATGTACTTGGCGACGATGGCGTTCTGGAACGTGCCCACTTTATTGACGACATGGCCGTCACAGCAGATGGCGTCCGCCGCGGTGGTGAAAACGTCGACCTTTTCGTTCTGCATGACGAACGCCGGCATATTGTCGGAGATGACCGTCACGTCAAAGCCCATGTCGTGGCAGACGGACGCCGTCAGGCGCGCGCCCTGAAAATACGGGCGCGTTTCGGGGCAGAACAGCCGGATGTTTTTGCCGCGGCTGCGGCACTCACGAAGCATCGTGCCGACGATGGTCTCGGCGAAGCAGTGCGTCATCACCGTTCCGTTGTCGGGGAACATATCGACTAAGTACGAGCCGATCTTCGCCATGCGCTCATAGCGCACATTGTTGAGCTCGATCGTCTTATTCTTGATACTCTCGGCCACATTCTCCCCCGCTAAAAGCGCGCGCTCAGCTTCCTTCAGGCAGATGCCGCACAGAAGCGTCATGCGCTTTTTTGCGTCGTGGGGCGCGCGTGGGAAATGGTGTAAGCCGCTTTTTTGAGGTATTCCATCTGCTCGTTCGCCGATTTGCCGCGGCATTCCCACGCCGCGAGCGCCATGCCCATCGGCGCCGCCGTGTAGGGGCCCGCGCTCTGCGTCACCATGTCGGTGATGGCCCGCGCGACTTCCTGATGTGTGCGGCAGGTGACAAATTCGACCTTTGCGGGGTAAATGCGCCGGTCCAAGATGCGCACCTCGCCGTCTTCAAACCACGCGACATTCTCGTAGCGCAGCAGAAAGGCAAGGTCTTTGTCGGCTCTCTCCATGTTTCATTTCTCTCACTTTCTGTATAAGCGCTCAACGGCACGCTCCATGTCGGCGCGCACCTTGTTCTCGTCCAGCGTCTTAAATTCACCGTTTTCGTACAGGATCTTGCCGTCCACCATCGTCATGCACACGTCGCCCGCCTGCGCCGAGCAGGTCAAAAGCGCGGGGGTGTCGAAATTAGGGTAAAGGTGGGGCTTTGACATATCAAGCGCGATGATGTCTGCCTTTTTGCCGATGGCGAGCACGCCGGTGTCGTCGCGGCCCTGCAGCTTTGCGCCGTTGACCGTCGCCATATCGAGCACCTCCTGCGTCGTGATGAGCGTGGGGTCGTTGTGGTAGCCGTCGTGCATGATCTCGGCAAGGTGCATCTCCTCGAACATATTGAGGTTATTGTTGCTCGCCGTGCCGTCGGTGCCGAGGGTCACGTTGATGCCCTTGTCCATCATCTGGCGGATGGGGGCAAAGCCGCTGCCGAGCTTTAAGTTCGACGTCGGGTTGTGGATGACGCTGACGCCGTGGGCCTTCAGAATGTCCATGTCGCGCTCCGTCACGGCGACGCAGTGCGCCGCCGCCGTAGGCGAATCGAACGTGCCGAGCGATTCGAACCACTCCGTCGGCGTTTTGCCGTAGCGCTCGATGCACTCGCGCTGCTCACGCGCGGTCTCGGCGAGGTGGATGTGCATGCGCCCGCCCTTTTCGCGGCAGAGGTCGCTGTACGCCTTGACGATATGGCTCTTGCAGGTATACTCCGCGTGGATGGAAAAGTCAATGTGAATGCGCCCGTCCGCCGCGCCGTGGTACTTTTCAAAAAGCGCGAGCGATTCGGGGATCTGCGTGTTCTGCTCCACGGTCTGGTTTTCGTCAAAGCACTGCACACAGCGGTTCAGGTTCGCCTTGATCCCCGCCTCTTCGACCGCCCAGACGGTCTCCTCGGGGAAAAAGTACATATCGGAAAAGCTCGTCGTGCCGCCCGCGATCATCTCGATCAGGGCAAAGCGGCTCGCCGCAGCGATATCCTCGCGCACGAGCTTGTCCTCGATCGGGAAAATGGCCTTGAAGAGCCAGTCCTGCAAAGGCAGTCCGCTGCCGATGCCGCGCATCAGCGTCATGGCGATATGGCTGTGGCAGTTGATGAGTCCCGGGGCAAGGAACCTGCCGCTCATGTCCTTTTCCAGGTCATAGGCCTTTTCGGGTTTTTCCTCACCGATATAGTCGATCTTCGCCTCATCGACGCCGAGATAGGCGCCGTGCAGCGTTTCATATCCGTTTTCCTTGCGCAGCAGAATATCCGCGCCTTTCAAGAGTGTTCTCACAAAAAGAGCCTCCTATCTGCATTTTATCTCATTATGCAGTCTATCACGCGTGCTTTCAGATTGCAACGGGCAAAAGGATTAAGTTTTTCCATATTGCTGACCATGTCGACAAAAATTCTCATTTTGCAAGCTCAACTACTTAAAATTTCACTATTGAATTTCCTAATATGCCTGATTAGAATTAGCGCATACTTTTTCTTAAGGAGTGAAACCGGTATGAGCAAAGTCTTTATTCCGCAGGACTACCACACCCCGCTGTCTGTCTATGAAATGCAGCGCGCCATCGAATTCATCAAGAGCAATTTTCAGGTCAATCTGAGCAATGCCCTCAATCTCCGCCGGGTTTCTGCTCCGCTGTTCGTCGACGAAAATTCCGGTCTGAACGATAACCTCAACGGGGTGGAGCGCCCCGTTTCGTTCGATATTCCCGACGTCGGCACCAATGCCCGTGTCGTTCATTCGCTGGCCAAGTGGAAGCGTCTTGCGCTCAAGCGCTACGACTTCAAAGGTCGGCAAGGGGCCTGTTCACCGACATGAACGCCATCCGCCGCGACGAAGAGGTCGACAACCTCCACTCCGTCTATGTGGACCAGTGGGACTGGGAAAAGGTCATCTCCGCCGAGGATCGCAACGTCGCTTATCTCAAGCGCACCGTGCGCGATATCGTCTCCGCCGTCAGCGAGACGAGCAGCGCGCTGAATGTCGCTTTCCCCCTCCCTGCACACCAAGCTCCCCAGTGAGGTCTTCTTCATCACCACGCAGGAGCTCGAAGACCTCTATCCCGACCTGACACCCAAGCAGCGCGAGGATGAGATCTGCAAGAAGAAGGGCGTCGTCTTCCTGATGCAGATCGGCAAGATCTTAAAGTCCGGCATCAAGCACGACGGCCGCGCCCCCGACTATGACGATTGGGAGCTCAACGGCGATATCCTCTACTGGAACGAAGTGCTCGGCCATGCGTTCGAGATCTCTTCCATGGGTATCCGCGTCGACCCCAAGTCCCTCGACTCCCAGCTGACGATCGCCGGCTGCGACGACCGCCGCGCGCTCCCCTTCCACAAGATGCTGCTGAATGGCGAGTTGCCCCTGACCATGGGCGGCGGCATCGGCCAGAGCCGCCTGTGCATGCTGCTCATCGGCACCGCGCACATCGGCGAGGTACAGGTCTCCCTGTGGGACGAAGCCACGCGCAAGACCTGCGAGGATGCGGGCGTCATGCTGCTGTAAAGCATATTTTAATTTGTCACCATTCTTTTTTTCTCTTTTTCAATGTAGCACAAAAGCCGGAAGGACCTTCTCCCCGCCGGCTTTTGTGCGCTCTTCTGCCGCTTTCCATCCACTATCCATCGGCGCAAAGCAAAACAGCAGCACAAAGAGGGCGCTTCCCAGCTTGGGAAGCGCCCTCTTTCTTATTTTTCACAGCGCAGGCGGTAAACGTCACAGCTGTCCGCGCGGCCCTCATATGAAAAGCCGTGCCTGCGCGCGATGTGCGCGCTCACGGTCTGTTCGGGGACACATTCGATCACGGCGTCCTTCCCCTCCCGCCGCGCAAGCGCGGTCAGAAGGTCCCTCATTTCGTCCGCATAGCCCTTGTGCCAAAAGGCAGGCTTGAGCACCCAGCCGAGCTCCCGGCTGTACTCGTCATAGTCGTGGTAGATGGCGTAGCCGAGAAATTCTCCCGCCATATTCTCCGCGGCATAGATGAGCGGCGGCTCGGAAAGTCCCGCCTGCTCCAAAAAGCGCTCGGCCTGCGCGCGGTTAAACGGCGGCTCCAGCCAGCGCATCACCGCTTCATCCGAGAGCAGGGCGTATAATTCGTCCACGTCCTCCCGCCGCATCATCCGCAGGCGGACGCGCGCCCCCTCCGTCAGGATCATCCCCTGTGGTGCTTGCCGCGGAACGTCATCTCCGGATTTTTGACGCTCACGACCGTGTTGGGCGCGACCGACGAGGTCAGAAACGCGTTGCCGCCGACGATGACATTGTCACCGATCTCCGTCGCGCCGCCGAGCAGCGTGGAGTTTGCGTAGATGACGACGTTGTTGCCGACCTTCGGGTGGCGGCGCACATTCGGGTTCGTCGCCATACCCGCGGGCGAGAGCGCGCCGAGCGTCGCGCCCTGATAGAGCTTGACGTTGTCGCCGATGATCGTCGTCTCGCCGACGACGACGCCCGTACCGTGGTCGATGAAGAAGTATTCGCCGATCTTCGCGCCGGGGTTGATGTCGATACCGGTCTGCGAGTGCGCGTATTCCGACATCATGCGCGGGATCATCGCGACCTTGTTCTCATACAGCTCGTGTGCGATGCGGTAGATGAAGATGGCGAACATGCCGGGGTACGAGAGCAGGACCTCCTCCTTGCTGTAAGCCGCAGGATCGCCCTCAAAGTTCGCCGACAGGTCCTTGAGCAGCAACTCCTGAATGGCAGGGATGCGCTCGATGAATGCCGTGCTGATCGCATAGGCCACTTCGCAGTTCTCGTCGCACTCCGGCATCGTCAGCGTGATCTGGCGCGTCAGCTTTTCGTGGATGTGCTCCATCAAAAAGCGCGCTGTATTGCTCCGGCGGCAGCTTTAAGAGGTCGCGGTCGCCGTAGTAAACAGGGAAAATGAGCTTCTGACAGTCGCGGATGATCTCGATGACCGCATTACGGTTGGGCATGCGCAGCGCATCGCCGTACATGGGGATCTGAGAGCTCTTGTAGTTCGCCGCCATGCGGTCAGCCGCCGCATGGATGACGGCATTCTTTTTTGCTTTGTCCATAGCTAATCCTCGCAATCTATCAGAAACAGTCATATCACAATTAGAAAATAATTATAGTATCTCCCCACGTCAAAATCAAGTATTTCCTCTGCAAACGCCTCAGAAATATACACCTCCGCGCGGGAATTCAGCCAAAAAACGTGTCCATTCATTTTTTCATTTGCATCCTGCGTGCTTTTGCTTTATGCTGTTTTTATAGGGACGCTTCACATTAGATACGTCCCAAGCAGTAAACTATCCACCTCAGGAGGATCAAAATATGAAAGCAAAGGTTTATTTTTCCGAGCAGATCACGCCGAAGAAGGTCGTGGAGCTCTACAAGGCCGTGGGTCTCGAGCTGCCCGGCAAGGTCGCCGTCAAGGTACATTCCGGCGAGCCGGGCAACCAGAACTTTCTGACGCCCGAATTCTGGCAGCCGATGGTCGAGACCGTGCACGGCACCATCGTTGAGTGCAACACCGCCTATCCCGGCGAGCGCAACACGACCGACGCCCACCGCCGCACGATGATCAAACACGGCTGGAGCAAGCTCTTCGATGTCGACATTCTCGATGCCGAGGGTCCCGATCTTGAGCTCCCCATCCCGAACGGCAAGCGCATCCAGAAGAATCTGGTCGGCAAGGATATCAAAAATTATGATTCCATGCTCGTTCTTTCCCACTTCAAAGGGCCACCCGATGGGCGGCTTCGGCGGCGCGCTCAAACAGCTCTCCATCGGATGCGCGTCCAGCGCAGGCAAGGCGAACATCCACGGCGCGGGCAAGCCCGAAGAGATGTGGACGGCCGAGCAGAATGCCTTCCTTGAGTCCATGGCCGACGCGGCGGAGTCCGTCGTCAAGCTTTTCGACGGCAAGATCGTCTACATCAACGTGATGAAGAACATGTCCGTCGACTGCGACTGCTGCGCCGTGGCGGAGGACCCGTGTATGAAAGATATCGGCATTCTTGCCTCCCTTGACCCCATCGCCATCGACCAGGCGTGCCTCGACCTCGTCTACGCGTCCGACGATCCGGGCCGCGACCACCTCGTTGAGCGCATCGAGAGCCTCAACGGCGTCCACACCGTGGAGGCCGCCGCCGAGCTCGGCTTCGGTTCGAGAGAGTATGAGCTGATCGAGCTCTAAGAAAAATCGCAACGAAAAGGCGATGGCCGCACGGCCATCGCCTTTTTTTTTTGCTTCTTTACTTGATGAACCAGATGTCCATATCGACGTTGCCCTTGATGCCGTCCACGCTGCCCTTTGGATGAATACTGCCACATGGCAAAATCGTAGTAGAACGAGGGCGCGTCCACATCGTAGCGCGCGTACCACAGCGGATAGTCCATGACCTCGCTGAGGTCATACTTGACATAACCCGCGTAGTCGGTGATGTAGATCATGGCATCGTAGCCCGCGTCCTCGATGATCTCGCAGAAGGCGTTCGCCGCAGCACAGAGCACGCCGGTCTCAATGCCGTAGGTGCGCGCCTCGCTCTTACCGATGACCTCCCAGTCGAAGACGACGGGACCGGTAATGTTGTGTCCGCGCAGCTTGTCGAGGACATGGTATGCTTCCTCCTGCGCCTCCGCCACGCTCACAGCCTGCGAGAAGAAGTAAGCGCCCACCTGAAGGCCCGCTCTTGCCGCGCCGTCGGCATACTCGTCAAACTTCGTGTCGTCATAGATCGCGCCCACAGTGTAGCCGCGGCCGCCAACGCGCGCGATGACAAAGTCCACATCAGTGCGCGCGACCGCGTTCCAGTCCACATCGCCCTGATACTGCGACACGTCGATACCGACGCGCGTGCGCACGCTGGGATCGTTGTAGGTCATGATGCTGCCGTTCTTGACGAACGCGGACTGATTATAGGTGTTCGTCGGCACACCCTCGAGCACATCGAGCGTGTAGTCCTTGTAGTAGATCTTCTGCTTCTGGTCGAGCGAGCTGAGCTGATAGATGCGGTAAACGATCGTCGCCACCTCCGCGCGCGTGATGCTGCTGTTGGGGTAGAAATACGTCAGGTCGCCGATCTTCGTGCCGATGAACACACCCGCTTCATAGAGCGCCGTCACATAGCCGTCGTTCACGTCGGCAAAGGGAGACACCGTGTTGGATGCGCCATAGCTCAGCGCCTTGGCCGCAAAGCGCGCTACATCGAGGCGACTGATGCCGTTGTCAAGCTGATAGTCGCTGTAATTCTGCGCGGCAAAGCCCATGGAATAGGCGTAGGTCGCGTAGCCGCTTGCCCAGTGCGCCGTGCTGGGCTTCTGCCCTTGTGGCCGGTCGAGAGCAGCACGAGCTTGAGCATTTCGCCCGTGCTCGTGGGACGGTTGGGGGCAAACGTGCCGTCGCCGTTGCCGCCGACGATGCCCTGCTCGCTCAGCTCCATGACATAGTTATAGAACCAGTCGGACTTGTTGACGTCGGTATAGGTCTTGCCGGTGTAGCTCGTCGCCGTCCACTGCGCCGTGACGACCGCGTTGCCGTTCACGATGCTGTTTTCCGTGATGGTCTTGCCGTCGCTCGTCTGGAAGCCGGCAAAGCCGTAGCCGAGCTTTTTCCGCTTTGGGGAAGCTACCGTAGGTCTTGCCGATCTCGTAGACGGCAAAGTCCGTCTCGTAGGACGTACCGCTTTCCATATTGATGATGAGATACGCAAACTCGTTCTCCGCCGCGCGGGTGCTGTCATCTAAATAAATGGCAGCCTCCTGCAGTCGGCGGTCGGCAAGCCCGCCTGGGCCTGTCCGCCGGAGTGGCACCATTCGCCGAACGCATGCGCCACTTCAAGGCGCGTCGCGTCCTTTTCGCCGCGGGCGATCTTGACCAAATCGCTCGTGCCGCTCATCCAACCGGTGCCGAAATTGTAGCTGAAGCAGATCAGCGCGTCGAACTGCCCCTGCGTGGGCGTGACGTCGTAGCGGTCAAAAAAGACGTTGAGCTTGGCCTCATACGCCTCGACCTTGCTCATCAGAAGAAGCTCCGCCTCTTCGCGCGTGATGCCCTCGGGATAGTCCTCGGCATCGCACTCCGTGCCGTAGCCGATGTACCACTTGCCGCCGGAGGAATACTTCTCCGCGCGGAAGCCCTCTTCCTCTTCGATCTGCGCAATGGCCGCGTCGCCCGCGCGCATCAGCCGATTGCTCGCCATCGCGGCGGGCACGCAGAGCTGCATGGCAAGGCACAGCGCCAGAAGCACGGCCAGCGGCGTTCTCTTTCTCATGTTCTGCTTCATCTCGTTCTCTCCTTTTTGCCGGAATCGGGCGAAAATGCCCACTCTCTAAAATGTTTTTCCATGATACCACAGGTTTACATAAGAATCAACCAAAAAGCGCAAAAATGCCGCCCCGTGTCGAACCGGGCGGCATTTTCGTTATAGCAGCGCGTCGAAGAGCGCATCCATATTGTCGTCGGAATACTCGACTTCCGCGCTGTACAGCCGGCAGAGCTCGATCTGGTCCTCCACCGTGAACTCGCCGTGCAGCAAAAGGTGCAGCGCACCAAGCGAGAAAAGCAGCCGGACAGACAGCACGGCGAACGCCGCCTTGCTGCTCACGTCCCCGTCGTCGAGCGCCGTCGGCACGTGACGGTAGAGAAAATATATGAGCAGCTGCTCATACTCCGTCTCGCGTCCTTTCATGTGCGCGGCAAAATCGTCGAGCGGCAACTCATCTGCGTGCTCGCGCAGCGCTTCCAAAATGCCTGTCCACGCCTCGTCCATGCGCTCGAGCGAGAGATAAAACTCTGCCCAATGTACAAGCGGGACGTCCGGCACGTGCGCACCGCAGGCCGACAAAATCTGCTCTATTCGCTGATTGATCGGTTCCTCGCGGTTCTGTGCGATGGCGAAAAGATGGTCGCGCAGCGTGAGCAGCGCCGTTTCCTCTTCGTCGAGCTCGCCTTCGCCCGTCGTGACAAGCATTGTTTTCTCCGGCCTGGTCAGAATGAGGCGCGCGGCCTCCTCGCAGCAGAGGCCAACGCCGATCTCCGTGCGCTCCGAAAAAAAGCTGCGGTAGCGCGGGTGGTCGGTGCAGATCTGGCAGAGCATACCCTCCCCGCCGTATAAAATGAGATCGCAGAGGTTTTTGCCGTTCAAAAACGGGCAGCGCTCCTGCTCGCCGAGGAGAAAGTGCGGCATCTCGCCGCTGCGGTCGATACATTTATGCAGGCGCTCGCCCATCTCGCCGCCGATCTGATCGTAGGCGGCGAGGGAATCCCCGTCCACGTCGATCTCCCAGCCGATGCAGCAGTTGTGTCGGCAGCGGTCGGCGATGCAATGGAAAAGCGGATAATAGTCCGGATAAGCGTTCTGCACGGCGGAGTCCTCCTATAGTCGGTGCTGCGCGGTCATAAATCGCGCGCTGCTTCATTATAAATCGCGCAGGCGCGCATTGCAAGGCGCGCATTGCAATGAATTTTCTCCTTGCCGCCGCGAAAGAGATATGATATAGTAAAATATATGCGGGCATGATGAAATTGGCAGACATGCGAGATTTAGGTTCTCGTGCCGCAAGGCGTTGGGGTTCAAGTCCCCATGCCCGCACCATTTCCCAAATTTCAGAGCGCATCGCTCCGCGATGCGCTCGTTTTGGTATTCCGGCACTTTGGTCTAACATTTTTAGTCGTAAATCAGCTTTTCACAAAGGAGGTGCGCCATGCAGAAGGTCACGCTCGGCATTCTCGCCCACGTCGACTCGGGAAAAACGACCCTGTCCGAGGGGCTTTTATACGCCTCCGGCGCACTGCGGAAGCTCGGCCGCGTCGACCACGGCGACGCCTTCCTCGACACCGACGCGCTCGAGCGCGAGCGCGGCATCACGATCTTTTCCAAGCAGGCAATGCTGTTTGCGGGCGATAAGGAGTTCACGCTGCTTGACACGCCGGGCCACGTCGATTTCTCCGCCGAGATGGAGCGCACGCTGTCGGTGCTCGACTACGCAGTGCTCGTCATCAGCGGCAGCGACGGCGTGCAGAGCCACACGCGAACGCTCTGGCGCCTGCTCACGCGCTACGAGGTGCCGACGTTTCTTTTCATCAACAAGATGGACTTGGCGGGCGCGGACAAGGACGCGCTTCTGCGCCAGCTCACGGCGACACTGAGCGCGGAATGCGTCGATTTCTCCGCATCGCAGGAAACGCGCAATGAAGCGCTCGCTCTCTGCGACGAGGCGGCGCTCGAGCAGCTTTTGGAGCGTGGAAAAATCGACGACGCTCTGATTGCTGAGATGGTCAAAAACCGCAAGGTCTTCCCCTGCTTTTTCGGTTCGGCGCTCAAGCTGGACGGCGTGGAGGACTTTCTCACCGCGCTCGCGTGCTTCACGCGCGAGCCGGTCTATCCGAAGGAATTCGGCGCAAAGGTCTTCAAGATCTCGCGCGACGCGCAGGGCGCGCGGCTCACGTGGCTCAAGGTCACAGGCGGCGCGCTGCGCGTGAAGGCATCTCTCACCTATCGCGCGCAGAATCAGGACTACAATGAAAAGGCCGATCAGCTGCGGCTTTACTCCGGCGTCAAATTCCGCGCGCTCGAAGAGGCGGGCGCGGGCAGCGTCGTCGCCGTCACGGGCCTCAGCCACAGCTATGTTGGTCTCGGCCTCGGCGCGGAGGCGGAGGCGTCCGCCCCGCTTTTGCAGCCGGTTTTGACCTATCAGCTCATCCTACCCGACGGCGCGGACGCGCACAGCGCGCTTACAAAGCTCCGCGAGCTTGAAGAAGAGGACCCGATGCTGCGCATCGTCTGGGACGAGCGCTACGGGCAGATCCACGTGCAGCTCATGGGCAAAATTCAGCTCGAAATTCTGCGCCGCCGCATCCTCGACCGCTTCGGCCTCGACGTGACCTTCGGCGAGGGCAGCATCGTCTATCGCGAGACGATCGCCGCCCCCGTCCTCGGCATGGGACATTTCGAGCCCCTGCGCCACTATGCGGAAGTACAGCTTCTAATAGAGCCGCTTCCGCGCGGGGCGGGCATCCAGCTTGCGTCAAACGTGCCGACGGACGCGCTCGACCTCAACTGGCAGCGGCTGATTTTCACCCATCTTTTAGAGCGCGAGCACGCGGGCGTGCTGACCGGCTCACCGTTGACGGATGTGAAGTTCACACTTGTCGCGGGCCGCGCGCATCTGAAGCACACCGAGGGCGGCGACTTCCGTCAAGCGACGTACCGTGCCGTGCGGCAGGGCTTGATGCAGGCGGAAAATGTGCTGCTCGAGCCGTATTACGACTTCCGTCTCGAGGTGCCCGCCGAGTGCGTCGGCCGCGCGATGACCGACCTCCAGAACATGGGCGGCACCGTCGAACCGCCGCAGAGCGAGGGGGAAAACGCCGTACTCACGGGCTATGCGCCGGTGCGCACGCTGCGCGACTACTTTGCCGACGTCGCGGCCTACACCCGCGGCCGCGGACAGCTCTCCTGCGCCGTGCGCGGGTATGAGGCCTGCCAAAATCAGGACGAGATCGTCGCGTCCCTTGGCTACGACGCCGAGCGCGACACGGATAATCCCGCGTCCTCCGTCTTCTGCGACCACGGCGGCAGCATCACGGTCCCGTGGAATGAAGTTCCCGCGCATGTTCACTGCGACAGCGGCATCCACCTTGGTGAAGAGGCCGTCGAAGAAGCGCCCGCGCCGCTCCCCCGACGCGGCGTCGGCGCAGGCGGCGCATATGCCGAGGACGAGGAATTGCAGGACATTTTCGAGCGCACATACGGCAAGGTCGAGCGCCGCGCGTTTGAGCCGAGCAAAAAGCCCGCGCGCACCTCGCTCGCCGATCACTACGACGTCACGATCCACTCCGAGGACACGGAATATCTGCTCGTTGACGGCTACAACATCATCTTCGCGTGGGACGAGCTCCAGCGGCTTGCCGCGCAGGATGTTGCCGCGGCGCGCGGCGCGCTGATCGACATTCTCGCCAACTATCAGGGCTTTCGCAAGTGCCGCGTCATCGTCGTGTTCGACGCCTATAAGGTCAAGGGCAACCCCGGCAGTGTGCAGACGGTGCACGGCGTCAAGGTCGTCTACACGAAAGAGGCTGAGACTGCCGACACCTACATCGAGCGCGCGACCTACGAGCTGCGCCGCGAACGCCGCGTGCGCGTGGCGACGTCCGACGGCCCCGAGCAGGTCATCATCCTCGGCCACGGGGCGCTGCGCGTCTCCGCCCGCGCGTTCCATGCCGAGGTCGAAGCCGCCGAGGGGCAGATCAGCGCCGTGCTGCAACGCCTGACGAACCGTCCGCGCAGCGAACGCACCATCAGAAACAACGTAAAGCTCAAACAATAATTCAGTCAAAAAGCGGTGGCTTCCCTCGCCTCCTAATAAGAAAACATAAGAAAGTCAGTAAAATCAATGTTTTCAAAGGCAGGGAACACGGTACGAAGTCAAAAAATCTCATACTGACAGGCAGGGCGCTGATTTTCACATCAGCGCTTTTCCTGTCCCCACGCCATAGGCAGCCGCCCTATGGCGTTTTTTCATATCCGTGCCTATACCCACCCGAAAAATGTATCAATTAGGGTGCGAAAACCTCTGTTTTTTCCTCTCAGAGCGCCGCTTGAAGGGCGGCGTGGGTGTTTTCCCATGGGAAGCGTCCGGGAGGCAGGACAGGGGCTTTTTTGCGCCAAAATCAACACTTTTCAAAACCAGAGAAAGGAGGCGCCGGATATGGCAGTTTTCCGCATCGAAAAGACCAGAGATTACACGGTCATGTCCAACTACCATCTGCGGGATATGTCGCTGTCGCTGAAAGCGAAAGGACTTTTATCTCTCATGCTGTCCCTGCCGGAAAATTGGGACTACACCATGAAGGGCCTTGCCCGTATCTGCAAGGATGGCATTGACAGCATCAGCGGCGGCATCCGGGAGCTGGAGGCGAAGCCCCGCATCGGGACGGCGG
>VOFC01000944.1_pt1 | contig 18000 bp, 19 predicted proteins | sample 5384161 | NCBI WGS metagenome assembly VOFC01 (sample SAMN12384722, study PRJNA508395) | human gut metagenome | isolation source: healthy gut B | host: Homo sapiens
ACCATCCTATATCCATTTTTCTGGATGTCATCGAACAGATGGAAATAAACGGAACTTCCGTAAAAGTATCCGACATCAGCGATCGCTGAACCTTCCGCGTCCCGGCGTGACGAGAACGGTAAAGGAGATGGAGCAAAAGGCTATCTGACCAAAAAAAGCCGTCCGAAGAGGATGCACGCATCCTGCTACCTTTTTTCATTACAGACGAAGGCAAAAAGCTCTCTGCCAAGTACAACGAACAGGTTTTTAGCGCCCTGCTGCCCGATCTGGAGGCCATCTCCGGCGAAGATGCCGGAATGTACCATCCATACCATTGAAAATATTTTTATCAAGTAATGTGTGAAAGCGAGAAACGACCTTGACAAGTGATAAGACAGATTTTACACAGGGAAATATTTTAAAGAAACTGGTACCTTTTATGATTCCGATTCTGGCGCGCTGATACTCCAGGCCGCCTACGGCGCGGTCGATCTGCTCGTCGTCGGCAGATTTGGCTCCACCTCCGGGCTTTCTGCGGTTTCCACCGGCAGCCAGGTGTTAAACCTCGTCACCTTTGTTGTGACACAGCTCGCAATGGGCGTCACAGTCCTGATCGCCCGTTATCTCGGGAGAAAAGAACCCGGAAACAGATCGGCTCACCGTCATCGGCGGGCGGCGCGGTTGTATTCACACTGCTTTCTGTCTGCCTGTTCACTGCAGCGATGGTTTTCTTTTGCCCGCCCCATCTGTACTCATGCAGGCTCTCCTGCTGAAGCAGTCACTCTGACCACAAGTTATGTTCGTATCTGCGGCAGCGGTATTTTCTTCATCGTCGCCTACAACCTTCTGTCGGCGATTTTCGCGGACTTGGCGACAGCAAATCTCGCTCTGTTCGTCCTCGTCGCATATCGTCAACATCGTCGGCGACCTCGTTTGGTTGCCGGTCTGCACATGGACGCATGGACGCAGCGGGCGCAGCATTTGCAACCGTATTTGCACAGGCGGTCAGCGTTGTCTTTTGCGGTGGTTATTCTTTTCAAAAGCAGCTGCCCTTCCACATTGGCAAAAGCGATCTTGGCTTCAATTCCCAGTGCAGCAAATTTTTAAGCATCGGACTTCCCCTCGCCCTGCAGGAATTTCTGACCCAGGTTTCGTTCCTCGCCCTCTGCGCCTTTGTCAACCGCCTCGGCCTGGAAGCCTCCTCCGGCTATGGTGTCGCCTGCAAAATTGTCAACTTTGCAATGCTGATCCCCAGCTCCCTGATGCAGTCCATGGCGTCCTTCGTTTCCCAGAATGTCGGTGCAGGCAATCTGAAACGGGCCAAAAAATCCATGTTCACCGGCATCGGCATTGGCCTGGTCTTCGGCTGTCTCGTTTTTACCCTCATCTGGTTTAAGGGTGACCTGCTCGCATCTTTCTTTTTTTCCACAGACGCTTCCGTTATCCAAAACGGCTTCGCGTACTTAAAGGGCTTTGCGCCCGAAACCATCGTCACCGCTGTTTTGTTCAGCATGATCGGCTACTTCAACGGCAACAACAAAACCCTCTGGGTTATGCTCCAGGGACTGATCCAGACCCTCTGCATCCGTCTCCCCTTCGCTTACTTTATGAGCATCCAGCCCAACGCCAGTCTGACAAAGATCGGACTTGCCGCGCCGGTTTCCACAACTGTCGGCATCCTGTTGAACGTTGGATTTTATCTCTACCTGAACAAGAAAGAAAAACGCGCCTGACGGCGCGTTTTTTTATGCATCTGATCTGGAATATGCGTTTTTCATCTGGCTGCTCAGCTCAAACAACACCTTATCAAGCGTATCGTCCGTTTCCTTCTGCAGCATCGCAGCAATCTCCGCATTTGCCTGCTGCCGCAGCGCTTTTCTTGCCGCCGTATCCTGTTCTGCTGCCAAAAGTGCATCATAGCGGTTGATCAGCTCGTGTCCCTTTGCTGCAACCCTTTCCTGATAACGCTCCACATGGAACAGAGATTTATTATAGGAAGCGTCCGCCATCGCTGCGATCAGACGGCTCGACCAGTAAAAGTTCTCTGTCGAAACCCGCCCAGTCGTGTTGTTTAAATACTCCGGTGTTTCCTCCACATCTGCATAAAATGGAACAAGGGCGTTAAATGCATTGGACCCGTAGGCAATCCATTCCACCGGTCTGCAGTCTGCTTCCATATCCGGTCTGATCTGAATCAACGCCATGAAATCATTTCGGTTGATGCCGATGGAACGGTATGCGCCACACATGGATTTCTCGCCATAGGATCCATAGGGATCATACGGCGTCCCCTGATAGTGACCGGACAGGACATATTTCACATCCTCGACTGTGATCTTTTTTTCCGGAACCATGCACCACGGCAGATCGTCGGAAACCGGTGTAAAATCAGCAAGCGCACCGTCCCAGCGATAGGTGTTCGGATTCAGATACCGCTCCATAAACCATGCCCGGGGTGTGTTGTATACATGATCTGCATCGTCATGACTGCCGAAGACATCCCGCGGATTCAGCGAACCGTCCATCGAAAGGTTCAGATGGTAGGTTTCGATAAATTCTTTCAAATCTGCAGAGCAGAGGAAATTTTTCTGTTCTCCGTAAGCATCTTCCAGATCAAAGCTGTCGATTCCGAGCTGGTTTGGCATCACGACATAAACCTCATCCGGCACTCTTCTTGCCATCCAGTGATGTCCTCCGATGGTTTCCAGCCACCAGATCTCGTCTTTATCCTGAAAAGCGATTCCGTTCATCTCATATGTCCCGTATTGCTCCAACAGGCTGCCAAGACGTAAAACGCCCTCTCTGGCGCTTCTGATATAAGGAAGCACCAGACAAACCAGATCCTCTTCCCCGATTCCTCCGGCAATCTCTTCCTTTCCATCCGCTGCAGGCTGATAAACGACCAACGGATCCGCTCCCAGCACCCGCGGATTCGAGGTGATCGTCTCAGTAGCAGTCATTGCAACATGTGCCTCATTGACGCCGCTGGCAGCCCAGATACCTTTTCCTTCCACCGCATTCGGCATCGCTGTGTAGCGCATCGGATTCTCCGGCAGTTCGATGGTCACATGAGAGCACGGAATGATAGGTTTTCGGCTGCTGTGCCGGGGAAACCACTGTAAACTTCTTCGCCGTAAAATGCCCCGAACCGGAATCATCGTTTCTCGCAATCATCGTCGAGCCGTCATAGGTCGCTTTTTTCCCGACCAGTATTGTTGTACACCCCATAATAGCTGACCTCCTATTTTTCTAATGCTTCTACGATCTTTGCATACCCCATGCCGTGGGAAGCCTTGATCAGTACCGAATCCCCAGGATGCAGAAGTCCAGGCAATGCTGCAAGCAGTGCGTCGGTATCCGCAAAATGTTCTACACAGTCAATTCCAGCTTCCTTCGCTGCCCGGTACATCTCTTTCGAAAGGTTTCCTGCGCAATACAGACAGTCAATGCCTTTTTCTGCAACATATGCGCCAACCTGCCCGTGCAGCTCCCTTTCCTTTTCTCCAAGCTCAAACATATCGCCGAGCACCGCAACCTTGCGTCCGTCTGCCAGACTTAACAGATCCAGCGCAGCTTTGGTCGAAACCGGATTTGCATTGTAGCAATCATCAATCAGCACCAGATCCTTTGCCTGCACAACACGGCTTCTGCCGCTTACCGCCTGCACGGCGGCGATTCCGGCTGCGATCTGCTCTGTCGTCAGTCCGAGCTGTAAACCAACTGCAGTCGCCGCCAGCGCATTTAACACCATATGCGCGCCCGGCAGCGGAATCTGTACGTCAAACGCAGCGTCCGGCGTGTGGATTGTCGCTGTACTGCCCAGCAGTCCACGGCTTACGATGGTGTCTGCGTAAATATCGTTTTCGGGAGAAAGTCCAAAGTGAACCGGCCTTTTGCCGTGTACTTCCCCAATTGTCATGAGCTTGTCATCGTCTCCGTTGACACAGACCGTCCCTTCAGGATTCATAAAGTCAAAAATCTCGGATTTTGCCTTCAAAATACCGTCCCGGCTTCCAAGAAATTCCAGATGGCACTGACCGATATTTGTCATCACGCAGATATCCGGCTTTACCATCTCGCTTAAACGGTGCATCTCCCCGAAATGATTGATGCCCATCTCCACAACGGCAGCCTCCGTATCCTCCGGCATGGAAAGCAGTGTCAACGGCACGCCGATTTCGTTGTTGAAATTGCCCTGCGTCTTGTGTGTCTTGTATTTCTGTGCAAGTACTGACGCAACAAATTCTTTCGTACTGGTCTTGCCGACGCTTCCTGTGATCCCAACGATCGGAATTGGCATCTGCTCTCTGTAAAACGCAGCGATCTGCCGAAGCGCAGCCAGACTGTCCTCCACACGGATGCAGGGACCCGGCAGTTCTTCCGGTTCTTCTTCACACACAACCGCAATCGCACCCTTGTCAAAAACTTCCCGGATAAACTGATGACCATCCACTCGTTCTCCGCGGATTGCCACAAAAATATCGCCCGGTTCCACTTTGCGGGAATCGATTACGATCCCTGCCGCTTCTTTGCCGGAATAGCCGCGGATTACAGCCATTCCCGCCGCCGGACAGGTTCCGGTATGCTTTCCCGCCGGCACAGCCAGATGTCCCTTGCAGGCTCTTGCTATATTCCATATCGTCATGTTTTTCATATCACTTTTGGTCTCCATTTTACAGTTGAAAAGCTGCGTCCTTTTCAGTCCTCAAATGCCATATCCAGAATCTTCTGGCAAAGCTCGTCATAGCTGATGCCGACCGCCGCAGCTTCCTGGGGAATCAGGGAGGTAGGCGTCATGCCGGGGAGCGTATTCGCCTCCAGACAGTAGGCGTTTCCGGCCTCATCCATCATAAAATCCATCCGGGCATATTTATGCAGGCGCAGGGCATCGAATACACGCTCTGAAATCTTCTGGATCTTTCTGGTGCTCTCTTCGCCGATCGGCGCGGGGCAAATCTCAATGGTGCTGCCCGCCTGATATTTGTTTTTGTAATCGTAAAAGCCTTCCTTCGGCGCGATTTCCACGATCGGAAGCGCTTTGCCGTCCAGCACGCAGCAGGTTAACTCCCTGCCCTTGATATATTCTTCTACAACGACCTCGTCTCCATATAAAAATGCATCATCGAGTGCTGCCTGATAGTCCTCTTCTTTCTGCACGATGGAAACGCCGATGCTCGAACCACCGGAGCTTACCTTTACCACGCAGGGGAACTTCGGCTGCCGGCCTTCTCCCGGCTCCTGACCTTTTTTCAGGCGGAAGCCTGCTGGGGTCGGAATCCCGTTTTGCATAAACAGTTCTTTTGCAAGGCACTTATCCATCGCCAGCGCGCCGCTGACAAAGTCTGTGCCGGTGTAGCGGATTCCCAGCAGATCAAATGCCGCCTGCACCTTTCCACCTTCTCCGTCTGCACCGTGCAGTCCTAAAAAGACAACGTCCGCCATCTGACAGATCTTGATCACGTTTGGTCCAAAGTAACATTTGCCACCGTCCTTGCGCAGTGCCTTTACCGCACTGATATCGGGATTGATCTCATGAATCGCTTCGATTCCTGCAGAAAAAATCCTCATCACTTTCAAAAATATGATCAATGTCGTCCCGTTCCATTCAAGAAAAACGTCCAGCAGGACAGCCTGATGTCCCAGTCTCTTCATCGCCTGATAAATCATCTTGCCGGAAATCAGGGATACGTCACGTTCCGTGCTGATTCCGCCTGCTAATACTACAACCTTCATGTCTTTCTCCTCTTCTACTGTTTTCCAAAAATTACTTCATGCCATAGTATACGCTCAATCCACTGCCCCGTAAAGGAAAATCAGCAGTCAGTTTGCCTAAAATACCGATATATTTTACCGTATTATCCAGTTAAAGCGCTGAAATATTAATTTTTTGTAAAATTTTTTCGCACCTTTCTGCAAATAGGTGTATAATACAGACACGTTACAAAGACAGATGTCTTTCTACAAAAGACATTTCTTCCAGGAAAGGCATTTTTCTTTTGAAAAGGAGGAACTATTATGAAAAAATCCATGAGTGTTTTACTGGCAGCCGCCATGTGCAGCGCTATGCTTGCAGGCTGCGGCTCTACAGCAGCTGACACTGCAGCAGACGCTTCCCGCTGAAACCACTGCTGCCGCTGCTACCGAAGCAGCAGATTCTTCTGCTTCTGCAGAAGGCGTAAATGTATTTAAAATCGGCGGTACCTCTCCCCTGACCGGCGCGGCAGCAATCTACGGCAACGCTGTAAAGAACGGCGCACAGATCGCCGTTGACGAGATCAACGAAGCAGGCGGTTCCGTACAGTTCGAACTCAAATATGAGGACGACGAGAACGACCCGGAAAAAGCAGTTTCCGCTTACAACGCATTAAAGGACTGGGGCATGCAGATTTCCCTGGCTTCCGTTACCACAAAGCCCTGTGAAGCAACCAGTACAGAGCACTTTGCTGACCGTATCTTTGGTCTGACTCCTTCCGCTTCCTCTACCGCTATTACAGAGGGCAAGGACAATGTATTCCAGATGTGTTTTGCTGACCCCAACCAGGGTCTTGCATCCGCTGATTATATTGCAGATCAGAAGCTCGGCACAAAAATCGCTGTCATCTACAGAAATGACGATGTATACTCCAGCGGCATCTACGAGAAATTCAAAACAGAAGCAGATGTAAAGGGTCTGGAAATCGTTTCCGCAACCACCTTTACAGATGCAAGCTCCAATGACTTCTCCGTACAGCTGACCGAAGCAAAGAATGCAGGTGCTGACCTGCTCTTCCTTCCTATCTATTATCAGCCCGCTTCCCTGATCTTAAAGCAGGCAAAGGATATGGGCTATGAACCCACCTTCTTTGGTGTAGACGGTATGGATGGTATCCTGACCCTGGAAGGTTTTGACACCTCTCTGGCAGAAGGCGTTATGCTGCTGACTCCCTTCAACGCTGATGCGACAGATGAAAAGACCCAGAGCTTTGTAACCAAATACCAAGAACTCTACGGCGATGTTCCGAACCAGTTCGCAGCAGATGCTTATGACTGTGTATATGCTTATAAAGCAGCTCTGGAGGCATCCGGCGCTACCGCAGATATGTCTGCAGAGGAGCTTTGCGACAAGATGATCGAAGCCTTCCCGACTCTGACCTATGACGGTTTAACCGGTACAGGCATCACCTGGGATTCCACCGGTGCCGTATCCAAGACTCTAAGGGCATGGTGATCGAAAACGGCGCTTACGTCGGCATGGAGTAATACTTACCCTTTAATTTTGATTTTATCAATGCACAAGGGAGCACCGCTATCGTTTTTGATACGGCGCTCCCTTGCGTCATACAGAGAAATGAGGTAGCTTATGACCTTTTTATCACACCTGATCAACGGCATCAGTCTTGGAAGCGTATACGCGCTCATCGCACTGGGATACACAATGGTATACGGTATCGCCAAGATGCTGAACTTTGCCCACGGAGACGTCATCATGGTGGGCGCATATATTTCCTTCTGTACCACCAGTTATCTCGGACTTTCTCCGCTGGTATCTGTCCTTTTTTCCATCATCGTCTGCACGGTTCTCGGCATTGTTGTAGAACGTCTGGCATACAAGCCCCTGCGTCAGGCTCCTTCCCTCGCAGTTTTGATCACTGCCATCGGCGTTTCCTATTTTCTGCAGAATGCCGCCCTGCTGATCTGGGGCTCCAGCCCGAAAACCTTTTCTTCCGTAACCGGAAGCTGGTCCTTAAAGCTTTTTGACGGACAACTGATCGTTTCCGGCGTCACGATCGTTACGATCCTTGCCTGCATCCTGATCATGATCTGTCTGACGCTTTTCACCAACAAGACAAAAATGGGAACGGCGATGCGCGCAGTTTCTGAAGACAAGGCTGCTGCAGGTCTGATGGGTATCAATGTCAATACAACCATTTCCCTGACCTTTGCCATCGGCTCCGGTCTGGCGGCCATCGCAGGTGTATTGCTCTGCTCCGCCTATCCGACCCTGATGCCCACCACAGGCTCCATGCCCGGCATCAAGGCATTTACTGCAGCTGTATTTGGCGGCATCGGCTCCATTCCCGGCGCAATGATCGGCGGTATCCTGCTCGGCATTATTGAGATCTTTTCCAAAGCGTACATTTCCACACAGCTGTCCGATGCGATCGTATTTGCGGTTCTGATCGTGGTCCTGATCGTAAAGCCGGATGGTCTGCTGGGCAAACACGTCAGCGAGAAAGTATGAGGTAGCAGCATGAACAAACTCAAACCTATTCTGTCAGCCAGAAAAGACTGCACAATTTCTATACGATCGTCATTCTCGCCTTTATCCTGATCCAGACCATGATCGCAACCGGAAACATCACCTCTTCCTTAAAGGGACAGCTGGTTCCGATCTGTGCCTACATCATCATGGCGATCTCCTTAAATCTTACCGTCGGCATTTTAGGCGAGCTTTCTTTAGGGCATGCCGGCTTTATGTCAGTCGGCGCTTTTACCGGCATCGTGGTTTCCACCTCACTTGCCGCTGCGATTCCGAACGGTCCTCTGCGCCTTGCCATTTCCATGATCGTCGGCGGCCTTTTTGCCGGAATTGCAGGACTCATCGTCGGCATCCCCGTACTTCGTTTAAAAGGTGACTATCTTGCCATCGTTACCCTTGCATTCGGTGAAATTATCAAGAATATTATCAACGTGCTCTATATCGGTCTGGATGAAAAAGGACTGCATTTCAGCCTTCTGGAACAGCATTTTACCCTTGCTGAGGGCGGTTCCATGATCATCAACGGCCCCATGGGTGTCGGAGGTGTCCAGAAGCTTTCCACCTTTTCTTCCGGCGTTGTCCTGATCCTGATCACGCTGTTTTTAGTCCTGAACCTGATTCACAGCCGTACCGGCCGTGCCATCATGGCTGTCCGCGACAACAAGATTGCCGCAGAGAGCATCGGACTTTCTGTAACCCGCTATAAGCTGCTGGCATTCGTGATCTCCGCCGTTTTTGCAGGTATGGCAGGCACCCTTTACGCCATGAATTTCTCTACCGTCACCGCATCCAAATTCGACTTTAATACCTCGATCCTCATTCTGGTATTCGTCGTTCTGGGCGGTCTTGGAAATATCTGGGGCTCGATCATCGCCGCTGCACTTTTAACCGTGCTTCCTGAACTTCTGCGCTCCATGAACGACTACCGGATGCTCATCTATGCGATCCTGCTGATCGTTATGATGATCTTCAACAATTCCGGCGCAAAGAAACGTCTGACGGAATATTTCAGCGCACAGAAGGAAAAACGGACTGCAAAAAAGGCAGCTGGAAAGGGGGTAAACTGATATGGCAACTCTCGAAGTAACCGGACTCGGTATTTCCTTCGGCGGTCTGCGGGCCGTTGATGATCTTACCATGTCCATCGAAAAAGGCGGCCTGGTGGGCCTGATCGGACCCAACGGTGCCGGCAAAACCACCGTATTCAACATGCTGACCGGCGTTTACCGCCCCACAGACGGCGGCATTCGCTTAAACGGTGAAAATCTGATCGGCAAAAAGCCTTACGAAATCAACCGCATGGGCGTTGCCCGCACCTTCCAGAACATCCGACTGTTCCCGCAGCAGAGTGTTCTGGACAACGTTATGACCGGCTTAAACAATCAGGTGCAGTATTCCCTTGCAGAAAGCCTTTTACATGTGGGAAGCTACCACAAAAAAGAAAAAGAAATGACCGAGCGTTCCATGGAGATCCTGCGAGTCTTCGGGCTGGAGGATTCTGCTCAAACGCTGGCATCCAACCTGCCCTATGGCAAACAGCGTAAACTGGAAATTGCCCGTGCGCTTGCAACCAAACCGGAGCTTCTGCTTCTGGATGAGCCTGCCGCCGGCATGAACCCCAACGAAACCGGAGAGCTGATGGATACGATCCGTCTGGTGCGCAAGGAGTATCAGGTCACCATCCTTTTGATCGAGCATGACATGAAGCTGGTACAGGGTATCTGTGAATACCTCTATGTCCTGAATTTCGGTCGTCTGCTGGCAGAAGGCACTCCTGATAAGGTATTAAACGATCCTGCCGTTGTCAAGGCATATCTGGGCGATTAAAGGAGGCTTCTTTTATGGCAATGCTCACTGTAGAAAATATCAATGTATATTACGGCGTGATCCACGCCCTTAAAGACATCTCCTTTCAGGTAAACGAAGGCGAGATCGTCGCACTGATCGGCGCAAACGGTGCCGGCAAAACCACCACCCTGCAGACTGTCAGCGGCATGCTGAGCGCAAAGTCCGGTTCGATCCGATTTCAGGATCAGGAGATTTCCAGAATGCCGGAGCACAAAATCGTGAAGCAGGGAATTTCCCACGTCCCCGAAGGACGCCGGATGTTCTCCAACCTGACGGTTTTGGAAAACCTGAAAATGGGCGCTTACACCAGAAAAGACAAGCAGGAAATCAACAATTCCCTGGAAATGGTTTATGAGCGGTTTCCCCGCTTAAAGGAACGTACCCGCCAGCTGGCAGGAACTCTTTCCGGCGGTGAACAACAGATGCTTGCAATGGGACGCGCGCTGATGGCAAATCCCCGCATCCTGCTGTTGGACGAGCCCTCCATGGGTCTGTCCCCGCTTCTGGTTTCTGAAATTTTTGATATCATTCAGGAGATCAACAAACAGGGCGTTACCATCCTTTTGGTAGAACAGAACGCAAAAAAAGCGCTTTCCATCGCAAACCGCGCCTATGTCCTCGAAACAGGACGCATCGTAAAGGAAGATGATGCACAGGCTCTTTTACATGATGAAGCGATCAAGAAAGCTTATCTCGGCGAATAAGGGGGAAACAATTATGTCAAACACAGTAATTACCATCGCCCGTCAGTACGGCAGCGGCGGACGTACCGTCGGCAAAATGCTGGCAAAGCGTCTGGACATTCCCTGCTACGACAGGGAGATTATTTCGCTCGCTTCCGAAGAAAGCGGCATTCATCCCACTCTGTTCCAGGATGAGAAAAAAAAGCACGGCTCTCTGCGTGCGTTCCTTACCGGCGGCTTCAAAAATGCCTCCCCGCTTTCCCCGGAAAGCGCAGGTTTTACAAAGGATGACAACCTTTTTCGCTATCAGGCAAAAATCATCCGCCAGCTCGCAGAGGAAAGCTCCTGCGTTATCATCGGACGCTGTGCCGACCATATCCTTTGCAGATGTTCCAGGCGTTGTCCGTGTCTTTGTCCACGCACCCGAAGATTTTTGTCTGCAGGAAGCAATGAAGGTCAACAGTCTTTCTGTCTCTGAGGTTCAGAAGCTCATCGCTCAGACCGACGAATACCGTGCCCACTACTACAAGTATTACACCGGCCAGGAATGGAAAAACGCCCAGAATTACGACCTGTCTCTGGACAGCTCCCGTCTCGGCTTTGATGGCACAGTAGAGGCGATACTTTCCTATATCGAAGTACGTAGAAAGTTCGACAAAACTATGTAATACAATTCCCGGCAGTCAGGCTCCTTTTTGGAACCGGGCTACCGGGAATTTTTATCCCAGATAATCCAGCGGATTGACCGCTTCCCCGTCCTTTGTCAGTTTAAAATAAACATTGGAGCCCTCTACCGAGTAATATTTTGTCGGCTCCGCCACATGTCCGATCACCGCGCCGGTTTCCACATAATCTCCCTCTTCCACAGTCACTTCCTGCAGCTGTCCATAGGTCAGCTCGTATCCACCTCCAAGACGCATCACAACAGTCTGTCCGGTCTGCGCATCCTCATACACAGATTCCACAATTCCATCTGCTGCGCATGCCACGCCTGTTCCTTCTGCTGCGCTGATTACAATCGACGGATTATATTTGTACTGCTGCAGCGTCGGAAAATAAATTGTCTTGTCCATGCTGTAATTTAACAGAACGTTGCCTGCAATCGGCCATGCCAGCTTACTGCTTTCGCCAAAGGACAGCTGGCTCTCCTGCACTGCGATATTCGCAGACGCTGCAAGCGCCTCGTCCTGATTGTCGGCTGCATCCTGACTCGCGGTTGTTCCGTTCGCTTTTTTGTCAGCGTCTGCCGCATTCGCCTGACCGCCGCCGGATGCCAGTTCGCTCGAACTTCCGTCGCTGTTGTACGCTTCGTTTCGATACTCTGCATAGCCGATGTTGCGATTTTGGGGCTCCTCCGTCGGCTGACTTCCCGTTTCCTGTTCTCTGGCTGCTCCTGCGCCCGATTCCCCGCCTGTTTTTGCAGGTGCACTCAGATCTTTATCCTTCTGCGCATAATAGGGGTCATAATCCAGCTCTCCACTGTCTTTATCGCTGCCGATCACATTCTGCGCAGACGGATTCTGTGCCTGTGACACCGGACTTTGCGTCTCCTTCTCCAATTTGGAGAAATCTACAATATGCTGCTCTTCCTCCTGGCTTTTCTGATGATTGCGGTACACAGAAATGCCCGTCACTGTCATCGCCGCCAGTACCAGAACGACCGAAGCTGTCATGATCGCTTTTTCTCTGCGGTATGCGCTGTTTTTTCCGCCTGTTCTTTTTCTTCTCATCACGCTCATCCTTTCCTGTTTCCTGTGTTCAGGCTTAGTTTGAGCGCAATTCAACCGTTTTATTCCGATTTTTTCAAAAGTCCCGGGAAAAACAGCTCTAAAATTTCTTCTGCGGAAGCTCCCTGCTTCGCAAGCGCATTGGCATAATATTGATCCAATCCGATCCCGTGCCCGATTCCCTTTGTCGTAATCACCATTTTCCCGCCCTGTTCTTCCAGGAAAAAACACGACGACGGAAGCTCAAACAGCTGCCGAAACCGTTCTCCCTCTATGGATGACCGTCCCGCGCGGACATTTAATACGTATCCGGCGCTGTCCCGCGTCAGTACAAGCTTTGGGGCATCCTTTTCCACTGACACGCCTTCTGCCTCCAGCATCCCGAAAAACCGCTCTGTTTTCATGCTCTTTTCCTGTAAAAAATCTTCTGCAGCCTCATCTACCGGACAGGCGATGCTTTTGCACCAGTCCGACTCCTGTCCGAAAAGCTCTGTCCCGCTCCTTGTCCGCCCTGCGCTCAGGCGAAAAAAAGGCGCGCTGACAGCCGCTCCCTGCCATTCGAGAACATAGCCCGAAGAAGCGCGCACCGCCTCCCTGCAGCGCTCCTCCAACACGTCTGCCTGCTCGCCCCACAGACGCTTGCGCTGCGCCTTGTCCAGGTACGAAAAACCGCTATTACTGTCGATAATCCGCGGCTCAACGGCGCTCACACTACTTTGAGAAATGCTCTCCTGCGCTGCTCCGGTCGTGCCATTCTCCAACACGGTCCCCTCCAGATGCCCTCCCGCGACGCAGCTGCTGCGCAGAATCACCGCCTGGGCTTTGAGCGCTTCCGGTTCATATTCTGCAGGAATCACCGCCGCCAGCGCGCCGATCAGAAACGCTTCCTCCGTCATCGTTCGGACGTCGCTTCCACTTTGCATCCGGACTGTCCTGCCGGATACGGGCACAATGGTTTCCACCGTTTTTTCCTGCCCCGTCCGCACTACACTGCTGCAGGTATACGGCAGCAGAAAGAAAAAAAGAAGAACCGCAAAAAAGTCCTTTTGACGGCTCTTTCCTACGGTTCTGTTTGCTCTTTTTTCCATTGTTTCCTGCATCATGAACCCTCCGCTGCTGCCGGTATTTTCCTATACGGCAGTCTATGCAGAGACGCACGCTTCTATGCAGAAAGCTCCCCGCGTATTATTTTTCCACGCGGTTATAGTTAATCAGACATCCTTTCAGGATGATCTGGCGCTCTTCATCGGTCAGCTCACCGAGGGTTACGGTAAACGGCTTCAAGCCGTTTGCATCTACCACATATCCTGTAATTTCTGCAGCCTTTTCCTCTACCGCCTTGCGGATGCCGGGGAAGAAGAGGTAATCATGGTTGGTAAACGGAAGATCTCCGTCCGGAATGACGAACGGAAGCATGCCCCAGTTGATCAGATTGGAACGATAACGTTTGGTCGCATATTCGTTTGCAATATTTGCCCAACCGCCCAGCACCTTCTGGCAGCTTGCAGCCTGCTCTCTCGCAGAACCATCTCCGGGCTTTACTGCGAAAATCGTGGAACCGAACCCGAGGTTGTCGTTTGCAGCCTGCGGGAACTGCACATGGATTTCATCCATAATTTCTGCCAGCTCCGGTTTTACAGTCACTGGATCCTTGCCATCCATCAAAGCTTCCTGCGCCTTGTGGATTTCCTTTGCCAGTCCGACATAGGCAGGATCCTTGCGGGACAGGGTAAACTCTGCCAGTCCAAGAGGATTGGAGCGGTAAGAGCTTGTCTCTCCGGACGGAATCAGCTCGTCTGTCGTCGTAACCGGATCGTGAATCTCGGAAACGACCTGCAGTACCAGATTTTCCGGAAGCGCGCACATCGTCGGCCAGTCCTTGATATTAGGACCGAAATGGATTTCCACAGAGGGATCTGCCACACCATGGGAATCAAATACGCGATTCTGATAAATCTTCGAATCAAAATGATACTGATATTTGCCGATGGGTCCGTCGAACTCAGTCGCCGCTGTCAGGCGTCCCTGATTTGCCGCAGTCGCCGCAATCGAACGGGCATCCATCAGAGCTACCGAAGCAATCTGGCCGTTCTGCAGCTTGGAGCCTTCGCGGTTCGGGAAGTTTCTTGTAGAATGACGGATCGAGAACGCATTGTTTGCAGGCGTATCGCCAGCACCGAAGCAAGGTCCGCAGAACGCAGTCTTCATAACAGCTCCCGTTTCCAGAATCGTCGCCGCACAGCCATTTTTAATCAGTTCCATATAAATCGGCATGGAAGCCGGATACACACTCAATGTAAACTCCTGATTTCCGATATAGCTGCCCTTTAAAATGTCCGCGGCCGCACAGATATTTTCAAAGCCGCCGCCTGCGCAGCCTGCAATGATTCCCTGATCCACATAAAATCTGCCGTCACGCACTTTATCCTTCAAGCTGTAAGGTACCGCATTATCCAGACTGACTGCAGCCTTTTTCTCTACATCTGCAAGGATATCTGTCAGGTTCGCATTCAGCTCTTCAATCGTATAGGTATTGCTCGGATGGAACGGCATTGCGATCATCGGCTTTACCTTTGATAAATCAACCTCAATCAGACCGTCATAGTATGCCGTCTGTCCGGGTGCCAGCTCTTTATATTCTGCTCTCTTCCGTGAATCTCATAAAATTCGCGGATCTGGTCATCTGTCTGCCAGATGGAAGAAAGACATGTCGTCTCTGTCGTCATAACGTCGACGCCGATTCTGAAATCCGCACTTAAATTTGCAACGCCGGGGCCAACAAACTCCATCACTTTATTTTTTACATAACCGTTTGCAAAAACAGCGCCGATAATCGCCAGAGCAACGTCCTGCGGACCAACGCCTTTTTCCGGCTTGCCGGTCAGATAAACGCCGACAACCTCAGGCATACGGATATCATAGGTCTGGTTCAACAGCTGCTTTACCAGCTCCGGACCGCCCTCGCCCATCGCCATCGTTCCCAGCGCACCATAACGGGTGTGGGAATCAGAGCCAAGGATCATCTTGCCGCCGCCTGCGAGCATTTCTCTTGCAAACTGGTGGATAACCGCCTGATGAGGAGGTACATAAACGCCGCCGTATTTTTTTGCACAAGTCAGTCCGAATAAATGATCGTCCTCATTGATCGTTCCGCCGACCGCACACAGGGAGTTGTGGCAGTTGGTCAGAACATAAGGAATCGGGAACTTCGTCAACCCCGATGCGCGCGCGGTCTGAATAATTCCGACAAAGGTAATATCATGGCTTGTCAGCTTATCAAATTTAATTTTCAGCTTTTCCATGTTGCCGGAAGTATTGTGATTCTCTAAAATTCCGTACGCAATGGTCTGCTTCTTTGCTTCTTCTTTGGATACTGTCCGTCCGGTCTTTGCCGCAAGCTCTGCCTGCGCCTTGGGACCGTCCGCTATGATTTCAGCGCCGTTTACCAGCCAGGCGCCGCCGTTTGCCAATGTAACCATAGGAACCTCCTTTTTCACTTTGCTATACTAAAGTAGTATAACGAAAAAAAGGCTGCACTTGCAAGCCTTTTATGTTTCAGTTCACTCGTACCTTTTTGTAAGCAGATTTCATGCTCGCATGAAAATCTGCTTACAAAAAGGTACGGAGGGAGCGCCACTTTATGAGCAAAAATGAGCTGCGAAGCAGCGGAGAGCGTCGAAGACGCGCTTTTGCGAATGGCGCGTGTGAACTGTAACAATCTACGAAGGGTGTGTCACTTACACACGCCCCTGCGAGCGGATCGCTGCCGCGATCTCCTGCAGTCTCGGCAGGCATGCATCAAAAAACATCCGATAGGACTGGCAGAAGTAATTTTCTCCCGGTTTGCTTCCCGGCTGCTCCCGGTGCCGCCTGCAGCCGCCCCGGCAGATCATGAAATAAGGACAGGCGCGGCATTCTTTCTGTATGATTGCAGGAAGCTTCCACAAATCCCTGCTTTAATCGTCTCTCATGAATCGTTTCAAACGAATCCTCGTTTAAATTTCCGATCCGATACTCGTCGAGTACATAAAAGTCACACGGATACACGCTGCCGTCCGCCTCCACGATATTCTGGAAGCTGCAGACGCCCCGCTGCTCGCACGATTCCGGGAACTGTCCCAGTAAAATCCCGACATAATTTTCAAACTGGCGGATATAAGGCTGTTTTCCCTGCCGTAAATCCAGATCCCACAGTTCGAACAGCTCGATCAGAAACCTTCCGTACATCTCCGGGGAAAGAGAATATTCCTCCTGCCCCTGGCGCTCGCTGATGGGATCGAGACAGGCGATATACTGCTGCCACGAAAATCCCAGCTTCCGGAAATTTTCATAAATCCGGCGAATCTTCGGTGCTGTCTTGCCGTTTACCACCATCAGCACGTTAAATTCCACACCGGCAGCTTCCAAAAGCTTCGCTGATTCCAAAACGCGGAAATAGGTGTCTTTTCCTGCAGCATCCTTCGGTACAGATCATGCGTCGCCTTGATTCCATCCACAGAAAGACCGATCAGGAAATGATTTTTTGCAAAAAACTGACACCATTCCTCATTCAGCGCATAGCCGTTCGTCTGCAATGCGTGGGAAATCGTAACATTTTTGGTATTATATTTTTGTTCCAGACGAATACATTCCCGAAAAAAATCCAGCCCTGCCAGCGTCGGTTCCCCGCCCTGGAACGCGATCGTACAGGAGCCTTCTGCAAATTCCAGTGTCCGCCTGATCACGTTTTCCAGCGTGGCAAAGCTCATAATGCCATAAGAGGCCTGGCTGCGCTTTTCCATTTCGTCCGCATAAAAACAATATTGACAACGCATGTTGCACAGGCCGGATGCGGGCTTCATCATCACATGAATCGCAGGCATCAGAGATATTTCTCCACAATCGCATTCATCTGATCCCATTTTGCTTCCATATCCGCAACGAGCTTGAACTGTGTTCTTGCACGGTCGAGGTTATGGTTCTCACGGTGGATCTTGAAATAAATATCGTTCTGCAGATGATCCGTCAGGAAACGCATACCGCATTCCAGCGTCATCAGCTTCGCGCCCATCGGCATCAGGCGAATTTCTTTCTCCGTCAGGCTGCCTGCACAGCCTTCCGTGTAGCCTTTGGTATAAATTTCAAATAAGTTCATATCACAGGATACCAGATCCAGGTTCTGCTCGTCCTCTGCAGCAGTGCTTGCGCCGAAACGGATCGAATCGCCGTAATCGTACAGCGCACTTCCCGGCATAACAGTATCCAGATCGATGACACAAAGACCTTTGCCGGTCTTATTGTCAATCATAACATTGTTTAACTTGGTATCATTGTGGGTAACACGCAGCGGGATCTCTCCGTTTGCCAGCGCATCGCAGATGATATGGCAGTCTGCCTCTCTCGCTTTGACAAATTCGATCTCTGCCTGCGTCCTTTGCACGTCCGACCACGTCTTCTCTACTGCTTTTAAGAAGTTGTGAAAACGGTCTACCGTATTGTGGAAGTTTTTGATCGTCTCAGGGTTGCTGCTGCGGATAATCTGCCA
>VOFC01000957.1_pt1 | contig 18000 bp, 27 predicted proteins | sample 5384161 | NCBI WGS metagenome assembly VOFC01 (sample SAMN12384722, study PRJNA508395) | human gut metagenome | isolation source: healthy gut B | host: Homo sapiens
CCGGTGCGACGTGTCGAAAGAGACGAGGAAGGCTCCTGATGGACGCCGCCCTCAAAACCTTCGGCCGCATCGATATTCTGTGAACAACGCAGGCATCGTCACAGGGACGGCCTGCGTTTCGCGATGATGAAAGCCGAGGAGGATTTCGACGCCGTCATCGCCGCCAACCTCCGGGGCGCCTTCCTCTGCATGAAGCTGCCGTGGCCCGGCAGATGGTGAAACAGCGCTATGGCCGCATCGTGAACCTCTCCAGCGTGGTGGGTCCCCGGGGCAACGCCGGACAGGTGAACTACGCCGCCAGCAAAAGCCGGTGTCATCGGCATGACCAAATTCGCCAGGAGCTGGCGGGACGGAACATCACCGTCAACGCCGTGGCCCCGGCTTTATCGACACGGATATGACCGCCGCACTGTCGGAGACCGCGAAAAACGCCGCCCTCGGCTCCATTCCCATGGGCCGCATGGGCAACGCCGGAAAACATTGGCCAAGGCTGTGGTCTTTTAGTCGGCGAGGACGCGGGCTACATCACCGGGCAGGTTTTGGCCGTTGACGGCGGCATGAGTATGTGAGGAGGAACGCAACATGGAAACGACGCAGAGTTGTCATCACCGGTCTGAGGCCGTGACCCCCCCATCGGACTGACGGCGGGGAAAGCTGGCAGTCCGTAAAAACGGCGTGTGCGGCATCGGCCCCATCACCATTACGATCCCGCCGCCCAGAAGGTAAAGCTGGCGGCAGAGGTAAGGGCTTCGATCCGGAGGCCCTGCTGGGCCGTCAGGAATCCAAGCGCATGGGCCGCTTCACCCAGTTCGCCGTGGCGGCGGCGCGGAGGCTCTGTCCGACGCCGGGTTTCTCCGTGGGAGCAGGCGGACCCAGACCGCTGCGGTGTCATCTCTCCAGCGGCATCGGCGGACAGGCCATCACCGAGACGGAGCACTGCCGGGGTCTGGAAAAGGGCTTTGACCGGGTGTCCCCCTTCTATGTCCCCCACCGCCATCTGCAACATGGCGGCGGGTCAGGTGGCCATCGACGCGGGGTTCCGGGCCATGTGCTCCTGCCCCCGTCACTGCCTGTGCCGGGGGCACCAACGCCGTGGGCGACGCCTTCCACTACATCCGGGACGGTTACGCCGAGGTCATGCTCTGCGGCGGCACCGAGGCCTCCATCACGCCCATGTCCATCGGCGGCTTCACCTCCATGAAGGCCCTGACCCAGACGGAGGACCCCAATCGGGCCTCCATCCCCTTTGACGCGGAGCGCAGCGGCTTCGTCATGGGTGAGGGCGCGGGCGTGCTGCTGCTGGAGGAGCTGTCACACGCTCAAGCGCGGGGAGCAAAAATCTATGCGGAGATCGTGGGCTACGGCGCTACCTGCGACGCTCACCACATCACCGCCCCTCTTGCGGACGGCAGCGGCGGCGCCAAGGCCATGGCCATGGCGCTGACCGACGGCGGCGTTGCGCCGGAGCAGGTGAGCTACATCAACGCCCACGGCACCTCTACCCACCTCAACGATGCCGGGGAGACCGCTGCGGTGAAAACCGTGTTCGGCCCTCACGCCGATCAGCTGGCTATGAGCTCCACCAAGTCCATGACCGGACATATGCTGGGAGCCGCCGGGGCCGTGGAGGCCATTTTCACCGCCCTGAGCCTGCGGGACGGCTTCCTCCCCGCCACCATCCACTATCAGACCCCGGACCCGGACTGCGATCTGGACGTGGTGCCCAACGTGGGCCGCCCGGCGGATATCCGGTACGCCCTGAGCAACTCTCTGGGCTTCGGCGGACACAACGGCAGCCTGCTGCTGAAGAAATGGGAGGACTGACATGGGCTTGCAGTTGAATTCCAATGAGATCGCCGAGATCCTGCCCCACCGCTACCCCTTCGCGCTGGTGGACCGCATCACCGACGGGAATCCGGCGCGTGGGCCAAGGGCATCAAGTGCGTCAGCGTGGGGGAGCCGTTTTTCTGCGGCCACTTTCCCCCAAAAGCACGTCATGCCCGGCGTGCTGATCTTGGAGGCGCTGGCTCAGGTAGGGGCCGTGGCGATTCTGTCCCTGCCGGAGAACCGGGGGAAGATCGCCCTGTTCGGCGGCGTGAAAAACGCCCGCTTCAAGCGGCAGGTCATCCCCGGAGACGTTCTGGAGCTGGAATGTACCCTCACGAAACGCCGGGGGCCGGTGGGCATCGGCGCCTGCACCGCCACGGTGAACGGCGAGACCGCCTGCACGGCAGAATTGATCTTCGCCATTGAGTAACACCTTGCCATTTCCCGCCGGAATTGGTATACTGGGAGCATACGGGCTATTCCGCAGGAAGGGGACGTACCATGCTGCATCAGGCTTTCAATGAAGTGTATACCAAATTCAAGCTGCATTTTTATCAGGAGATCTTTCGCCGGTTTCAAAACCGGGAAGCCAGTCTCACCACCGTAGAGACCTTCTGCATGGAGAGCATTATGGCTCTGGGACGGCCCTCGGTGAATGAATTTGCCACGTTCATGCGGATCTCGCCGCCCAACGCCGCCTACAAGGTCAACAGTCTGGTGAAAAGGGCTATATCCGCAAGGTGCAGTCCCCCTCAGACCGCCGGGAATACCATCTGGAAGTCACCCAGAAATATATCGACTACTATAACATCTCCTCCTCTTATATGGAGGAGGTCATGACCGGATCGTCCGCCGCTTCCCCGCCGAGGACTGCGCCAAGCTGGAGGAGATCCTGACCGTGGTCAGCCGGGAGCTGATGCCGGAGGTTCCCCTTCCGGATCCAACTGTGGAATAAGCGCACAGGAAACTTGCTGATATGCCGTCTGCCCGGAACAGGAGACGGTTTGAAAGAAAACGATAAAAGGAGTACTCTCAGTATGGATTACGCGAAGGAATCCCTGCGGCTGCACGGTGAATGGAAAGGCAAAATTGAAATGGTGACCCGTGTCCCCGTCAAGACCAAGGACGACCTGTCTCTGGCCTACACCCCCGGCGTGGCGCAGCCCTGTCTGGAGATTCAAAAGGATCTCAGCAAGAGCTATGAGCTCACGCGCCGCTGGAACATGGCGGCGGTCATCACCGACGGCAGCGCCGTTTTAGGCTTGGGCGACATCGGTCCGGAGGCCGGTATGCCGGTCATGGAGGGCAAGTGCGTGCTGTTCAAGGCTTTCGGCGATGTGGACGCCGTTCCCCTGTGCGTGAAAACGCAGGATGTGGACGAATTCGTAAACGCCGTATACCTCATGAGCGGCAGCTGGGGCGGCGTCAATCTGGAGGATATTGCGGCTCCCCGCTGCTTTGAGATCGAGCGAAAGCTGAAGGAAAAATGCAACATTCCCATTTTCCATGACGACCAGCACGGCACCGCCGTGATCACGCTGGCAGGCCTGACCAACGCCCTGAAGGTGGTTGGCAAGAAGAAGGAAGATGTGCGGGTCGTCACCTCCGGCGCAGGCGCTGCTGCCATCGCCATCACGAAGCTGCTGCTCTCCGCCGGGTTCCGGCATATCACCATGTGCGACCGCAAGGGCGCAATCTACGCTGGCCGCGGTGGTCTGAACTGGATCAAGGAGGAAATGGCGCAGGTCACAAATCTGGAGAAAAAGGCCGGAACGCTTGCCGATCTGCTGGTGGGCGCCGACGTGTTTATCGGTGTGTCCGCCCCCGGCACCGTCACCACGGAGATGGTGAAAACCATGAACCGGGACGCCATTATCTTTGCCTGCGCCAACCCCACGCCGGAAATCTTCCCGGACGACGCCAAGGCCGGCGGCGCGGCGGTGGTGTCCACCGGCCGCAGCGACTACCCGAACCAGATCAACAACGTGCTGGCTTTCCCCGGCATTTTCCGGGGCGCTTTCGACGTGCGGGCCAGCGACATCAACGAGGAGATGAAAATGGCCGCCGCACAGGCGCTGGCAGATCTGGTGGGAGACGATCTCTCCGCCGATTACATCATCCCCGCCGCTTTTGATCCCCGTGTCGGCCCCGCCGTTGCCAAAGCTGTGGCAGAAGCCGCCCGCAGATCCGGCGTGGCGCGCATTTGAGTCTCTTTGCGTGCAGAAACACTCCTGAACAGCAGACACAGGCAGATTGTTTCTACGATCTGCCTGTGTTTTTCAGCGGTGATCTCTCGGTGGAAACGCTGCCGCCAAATCGTATTCGTTTTTCAGACACATGAAATGAAGGAACGCACCGGTCAGGCCGGTGCGTTCCTTATTATGGAAAGAAAATGGATTTTCAGAAATCCGGCTCAGCCGATGCCGCCGTAGATGGCGCCGAGGATCAGAGCCAGCAGAGAGCAGATGCAGTAGGCCCATTTGCCCAGAGGATAGAACCAGCCGCTGATGGCCTTCTTGCCGTCCGTGCGGCCCTCGTGAACAGCCGCCAGAGCGGTGTCCTTCTTCATGACCCAGAAGAACATGATACCGGCCAGCAGAGCGCCCAGCGGGCAGATGTAAATGGAGACAACGTCCATCCACTGAGAGGTCCAGGGCTGGATGCACAGGGCGATCACGCCGCCCACCGCGCCGATGATGACCACGGACAGCACACGGTTGGTGTGGAGCTTCTCCTGCAGGAAGGCCACGGGAGCCTCATACAGGTTCACGATGGAGCTGACGCCTGCGAACAGCACGCAGATGTAGAAGATCATACCCACGATCCGGCCGCCGGGCATGGCGTTGAACACATTGACCAGATAGACGAACATCAATCCGGGGCCGCTATTCATGTCGTTGATGCCCTCGCCCAGAATAACCGCCATGGCAGGAATGATGACGAAGGCCGCCAGCAGCGCGGCCATGGTGTCAAACAGAGCCACATTACGGGCGGAGGAGGGCAGATCCTCGTCCTCCGGCAGATAGGATCCGTAGATCACGGAGCCGTTGCCCGCCACAGACAGGGAGAAGAATGCCTGACCGAAGGCGAAGACCCAGACCTGAGGATTCAGCAGGCCCTCGGGCTTGAGGGTGAAGATGTACTTGTAGCCTTCGCCTGCGCCGCTGAGAGTGCAGACGTAAACAGCCAGGATCACAAACAGGCCGAACAGCAGGGGCATCATGATCTTGTTGGCCTTCTCAATGCCGTCGCCCACGCCCATGGCCATGATGACCAGAGAGGCCACCAGACCCACGATGAGCCAAACGCCGTTGCCGATGCCGAAGATGCCGTTGCCGAACATCATGCTCAGGGCCTCGCCCAGAGTCTCCGCCTCCGGAGCCGTGGCGCCGAAGGTGCCGCCGATGTTGCCCATGTCGGTACCCAGTGCGTACAGGCTGCCGGAAATGCCCATCCAGCAGTACTTGAAGATCCAGCTCATGACCACGGTGTAGCCGATGGCCAGCATCATGGAGCCGATGATGGGGATGGCGCCGATGGCCTCGCCGGCCTTTTTGGACTTGCCGCCATCTTCCATCGCTTTGCCGAAGGCGATTACGGGGCCGCCCTGCGCCCAACGGCCCAGTGCGAATTCCTCAATAATACCGGTGGAACCGATCAGAAGTACGAACAGGAAGTAGGGGATCAGGAACGTCATGCCCCCGAACTGCTGAACCATGATGGGGGAAGCGCCAGATATTACCCATACCAACGGCAGAGCCAATGCAGGCCAGAATAAAGCCCCATTTGCTCTTAAAACCGTCGCGCGTTTCCAGAGTCGCGGTGTTCTTGTCTGACATAATTTGCCCTCCATAAGACACAGATTTGAGTGTTGCTTGGATTCGACAACCTCAACTGATGTCCCATTTCGGCAGGCAGCCTCACACTGGCCGCCCACCGAAGTGGAACATGCGGAGGTGTCCGGGCGCTGCCGCACAGCTGACAGTTTGTCCGCCATGCGTCTCTTATGACGCCCCGGCCCGGTCGCGAGGAAACCGCCGCCGGGGACGCCGCGTACCATAGGGTCATGCCCTATGATCCATAAGAACATTGCTGGAAATCAGGTATGCGCTCTCTATTCGGTTGTCAGTTCTTCCTTACTTCTCCTCGTTGGGATAGGGCTCCAGGAAGGCGTGGAAGTGACGCATGGGCAGCTTGTGGCCCCAGACGATCCGCATGTTGGGGATGCTCTCGCGATCCTTGTACAGCTGAGCCACAGCGGCGATGACGTAGTCCAGGTGCTCCTGGGTCAGGCGGCTGCGGTCGATGGCGAAGCGCACCACGTTGGCCAGCTCAGCCTGCTGCTCGGGAGTCTTCAGGTCATATTCCATGGAGAAGTCGCCCAGCTCGGACACGCGGATACCGTAGCGGCGGATCAGCTCCAGAGAGAAGCCGGTGCCGGCGAAGGTGGTATGATCGCGCTTGCCGTCGAAGAACTCGTCCATGTTGATGTACACAGCGTGGCCGCCGGCGGGGAGCACGACGCCCTTGACACCGGCCTTGTAGAAGCCCTGTGCCAGGTACTCGCACTGCATGGCACGGTCATGCTGATAGTTGAAGTCGCAGGACTCATAGAGGCCAGCAGCCAGAGCCATGATGTCACGGCCGGACATGCCGCCGTAGGAGTCGTTGCCGTAGCAGGAGATCTGCTTGACCTTGATGAGCACGCCCACGTCGGTCTTCACGGTGCCGTCCTCGTTGAAGTCGGAGAACTTCTTCCAGAACAGGCCGCGGTCGCGGAAGGCCAGCATACCGCCCATGTTGGCGTGGCCGTCCTTCTTGGCGGACATGGTGAAAGCGTCGCAGTAGGAGAACATCTCGGTGGCGATCTCGGCAATGGACTTGTCGGCGTAGCCTTCCTCGTTCATCTTGATGTAGTAGCAGTTCTCGGCCCAGCGGGCCACGTCGAACACCAGAGGAATGTCATACTTGTGCGCCACGCGGTTGATCTCACGGATGTTAGCCATGGAGACGGGCTGACCGCAGATCGGGTTGTTGGTGATACAAGTGAACACCAGGAGGCACGTTCTCCGGGCCAACGCCATGGATCAGCTGCTCCAGCTTCTCGATATCCATGTTGCCCTTGAACGGGTTCTTCTCGTACGAGCCGCCCTCGGGGATCTCATACAGCAGCTCCTTGTTGTACAGGTTGCGGGGGATGGAGCCCATCTGCTTGATGTTGCCCTCGGTGGTGTCGAAGTGGCCGTTGGAGGGGATGGTGAAGACCTTGCCGGGATGACGGGCAGCCAGGATCTTCTTCACAATCTCCATCAGGACGGACTCAGCGGCACGGCCCTGCTGGATGATGAAGGCATTGGGGCGCTCCATCTGAGCTGAGCAGCGCCGCCGTTGAACAGGCCGCCCTCGTACTCGCACAGATAAACCTCGTCCATCATCTTCTCGATGTCGCGGCAATCGGTCTTCTCGCCCAGGTCGATGACCTTCTTCCAGTTCTTCTCGCCGCTTGCCCACTGATGATTGGTCAGGTTCCGGCTTTGCTTAGCGGACAGCACCTTTCTTTTTTTGCTGTTTTCTTTTCTTTTTGGTTTGCCTTACGGCAGGAGAGCGGTTACCTCAATCTCGACGAGAGCGTCCTTGGGAAGTCTTGCAACCTCCACAGCGGAGCGTGCCGGGTAGCTGCCTTCACCGAAGAAGGTGGCGTAAACCCTCGTTCATCGCGCCGAAATTGTTCATGTCGCTCAGGAAGACGGTAGTCTTGATCACCTGATCCATACCGGTTCCTGCCTCAGCAAGGATTGCCTTTACATTGGTGAGCGACTGTTTGGTCTGTGCTGCGATCCCTTCCGGAAAAGCACCGGTTGCGGGATCGATCGGAAGCTGACCCGAAGTAAATACGATACCGTTTGCTGCAATTGCCTGTGCATACGGGCCGATGGCTGCGGGTGCGTGTTCCGAACAGATAACCTTTTCATTTCCTGCTCAGCCTCCTTTCGTCCTTTCGTGAGATAAATTTATCACTTTTCAAATTCTTTGTCAAGATGTATTTGTGCAATTTGGATGAATGAATAAAAAAATCTCGCGTATTTATCAATATTATCAACAACTATTGTGAAAAATTGATAATTTTGAACAGACTTTTTGTACAAAAATACTGCGTAAAATATTTACTTTTTTCACCTCGCACTTAGAAAAGTTTATTATTTTACAGAACATGGTAATTAAAGCGCGAATTTATAAAAAAATTTTGTTATCCTACTAAAACAATGCGATGAAGAATTCATGAAGAATCGCAGGGAGAGCGGCACTGCCGCGGAAAATGAAAAAATTCCGACACCGAAAGCCGGGCAGGAAAAAGACATCCCGCGTTTGCACTTCAAATAAAAAGCCTGCGTATGCTATAATAAATTGGATTACATTTCACAGGGAGGTGCACCGCATGCCGGACGAAAAACTCACCGCCTACCGCGGCGGCAAAGGCGCTTCGCCGCGGCTGGACAACCGGTTCGTGTGCGGCGGCGGCTCGCAGGCGGCGGCTGTGCTGCTGCTGACCGGAATCGCGCCGCCGGAGATTCACCTGCACACGCCGGGCGGCATCACCTTCTGCCTGCCGGTCGAGGACGCGCATATGAGCGGAAACGCGGCTGTCTGCACCGTCCGCAAGGACGCGGGCGACGACCCGACATCACAAACGGGGTCTGCATCACGGCTTCCGTGCGCCGAATCGAAAAGGGCGTTACCATAGAGGGCGGCGCCGGCGTCGGACGAATTACCCGCCCGGGACTGGCGATGCCGGTCGGAGAAGCGGCGATCAATCCCGGTCCGCGGCAGCAGATCGCGGACGCGGTGCACCGTGCCGCACAGCAGAACGGATACAACGGCGGCTTTTCCGTTACCATTTCGGTGAAGGACGGCGAGGCGCTTGCCGCCCAGACCTACAACGGGCACCTCGGCATCGTCGGCGGCATCTCTATCCTCGGCACGAGCGGCATTGTCGAGCCGATGAGCGAAAAGGCGCTCGTGGACACCATCCGATTGGAACTGGACAGCCTGTACGCGCAGGGACAGCGCATCGCATTTCTGTGCCCGGGCAACTACGGCGCGGATTTCGCGCGGGACACGCTCGGCCTTGACCTCGAACGCGCGGTCAAGTGCTCCAACTTCATCGGTGAGGCGTTCGACCATGCGGCGTACTGCGGCTATCCCGAGATTCTGCTGGTCGGGCACGCCGGAAAGCTGGTCAAGATGGCCGCAGGCGTGATGAACACGCATTCGTCGGTCGCAGACGCACGGCAGGAGATTTTCACCGCGCATGCGGCACTAGAGTGGCGCACCGCGCGAAACACTCGAAGGACTGATGGCCGCCATCTCGGTGGACGCGTGCGTGGAGCTGCTGGACGAAGTGAATCTGCGTCAGCCCGTCCTGTCGCGCATTGGCAGGGAGATGGAAACCCGCATCGCCCTGCGCATGAAGGGGCAGGCGCGCGTGGAATTCATCATGTTTACCGGAAAATACGGCGTGCTGGCCGAGTCAGCGGGGCGCGCGCACTCTGTGAGAGGTTGAAACTGCAATGAAGGGTATTTTATATGGAGTCGGCGTCGGTCCGGGCGATCCGGAGCTGCTGACCGCCAAGGCGATCCGGCTGCTGCGCGAGTGCGATGCGGTCGCCGCACCGAAGTCCGCCGACGGCAGACAGACCGCACTGGATATTGCTTCGCCGTATATCGGCAGGACAAGACAATCCTGCTGTTCGATATGCCGATGACGCACGACAGGCAGGCGCGAAATGCCAGCCACGACGCGGCGGCAGACGCGCTCTGTGCGCTGCTCGACGAGGGCAAGACCGTGGTGTTTCTCACGCTCGGTGACCCGACGTTATATTCCACATACTGGTATGTACACAAGCGTGTTGCCGCCCGCGGCTATGCAGCCGAGCTGGTGCCCGGCGTGCCGTCCTTCTGTGCCGCGGCTGCCGCCATGGGCCGCGCCCTGTGCGAGGACGGCGAAATGCTGCACATCATCCCGGCCACGCACGGCAGGGGCCGGAGGAAGGACTTGCGCTCTCCGGCAGCAAGGTGCTGATGAAGACCGGAAAGAGTGTATTGGAGGTCCGCGAACTGCTCCGGCAGCGCGGCGAACTCGGCAGCGCGGCACTGATCGAGCGGGTCGGCATGGACGGTCAGCGGCTGGTCGAAAATTTAGATGAGCTGGAACAGCCGAGCGGCTATTTCTCTATTATATTGGTAAAGGAGCAAAGCGAATGATCTACTTTGTGGGTGCAGGCTCAGGGGCGCCCGACCTGATCACGGTACGCGGCGCACGTCTGCTGAGCGAGGCAGATGTGATCGTTTACGCCGGTTCGCTGGTCAATCCGGCGCTTTTGGACTATAAAAAGGACGGATGCGAGGTGTACAACAGCGCGAAGATGACGCTCGAGGAGGTCATCGCCGTGATGGCGCCTGCCGCGAAAAGCGGGCAAAACGGTCGTGCGTCTCGCACACCGGCGACCCGTGCGTGTACGGTGCGCATAGAGAGCAGATGGACGAGCTGGACAGGCTCGGTCTGGCGTATGAGGTCTGCCGGGCGTGTCTTCGTTCTGCGCGGCAGCGGCACTCAAAGCCGAGTACACTGCCGAACGTGAGCCAGTCGGTCATCCTGACGCGCATGGAGGGCCGCACGCCCGTGCCCGAAAAGGGAGCAGATCGAGTCGTTCGCGGCACACGGAGCCACCATGGTCATCTTCCTGTCGGCGGGTCAGCTGGCGCGCCTGTCCGAGCGGCTGCTCGCGGGCGGATATACGCCGGATACGCCTGCGGCCCATCGTACAAGGCCACCTGGCCGGACGAAAAGGTCGTGCGGACAACGGTCGCAGACCTCGCCGAAGCCGGTGCGCGAGGGCATTACCAAGACCGCGCTCATCACGGTGGGCGGGTTCCTCGGCACCGAGTACGAGCGCTCCAAGCTGTACGACCCGACCTTTACGACCGAATTTCGTGAGGCAAGCCGATGAAGCACGCAAAATTTGTATCCTTTACCCTGTGCGGCGCACAGACTGTGCAAAAGGCGGTAAAACTCCTGCCGGATTTCCGGTGTGAGCGGTACGCGCGGACGGTGGATGCGTCGCTCTCGGGCACGAGCCTTAAGCGCTTTGCGCAGCAGGCGATGGTCGATTGCGACCTGATCGTGTTCGTGGGCGCGACCGGGATCGCGGTACGCGCAGCGGCGCCGTATTTGATGGGAAAAGCCTATGATCCGGCGGTAATCGTCATTGACGAGCAGGGAAAGTTCGTGATTCCGCCCTGTCCGGACATCTGGGCGGCGCCAACGAGATTGCAAAAACACTTGCGGAAGGACTGAAGGCTGTGCCGGTGCTCACCACCGCGACCGACGGTCGGCAGGTGTTCGCTGTGGATACCTGGGCAAAAGCACACAGCTGTGCAGTCCTGGAGCCGCACTATATTAAATATGTATCCGGTGCGCTGCTCAGAGGGGAAACCGTGGGCGTTCGCTCGGATTTTTCCGATAGACGGGCTGCTGCCCGCCCGTATTGACCTCAAAAAAAGACGCGGAAAGCGGGTTTACGATTGATTTCGCACAGACGCACAGCCGTTTGCACATACGCTGCATCTCGTGCCGCGGATTACATCTCGGCATTGGCTGCCGCAAGGGCACGAGCGCGGATGCCATCGAGCAGACAGTTCAGGCGGCGCTTGCCTCGGCAAAACTGCCTTGGCAGGCGATCTGCGGCGCGGCGAGCATTGATATCAAGCAGAATGAGCCGGGTTTGCTGCTGTTTTGCGAAAAATACGGACTGCCGTTCCGTACCTTTACGGCCGAGCAGCTGCAGGACGCACAAGGCGAATTCAGCCGGTCGGCGTTCGTGCAGCAGACCGTCGGCGTCGATAATGTGCGAACGCGCGGCTGTGTGCGCAGCACAGAACGGCACACTTATCTTGTAATAAATTCGCGCAGAACGGCGTGACGGCGGCCATCGCCGTGCCGGACTGGCGCGTGACGTTTGAAGAACGGAGGGTGAAGCATGAAGCTGTATTGCATCGGCATCGGGCCGGGCGGCGAGGGGAGCAGATGACGCTGCGCGCAGTGCGTGCTCTGGAAAAATGTGACTGCGTGGCAGGCTACGGCCTGTACCTTGATTTGATCGAGAACCTCATTGCGGGCAAGGAGCGCATCGAATCCGGCATGACACGCGAGGTTTTGCGCTGCAAAGCGGCGGTTGAGGCGGCAAAACAGGGCAAAACGGTCGCTGTTGTGTCCGGGAGATGCGGGTGTGTACGGCATGGCGAGCCTGCTGCTCGAGCTTTGCGAGCACGAGCCGAACCTCGAGGTCGAGGTTATTCCGGGCATCACGGCGGCCTGCTCGGGCGGCGCCGTGCTCAGCTCTGCCGCTGACATGCGACTTTGCGCATCAGCCTGTCCGACCCGTCACGCCGTGGGAAAAGATCGAGCAGCGTCTGCGCGCGGCGCAGCGGCTGGCGATTTCTGCATCGTGCTGTACAATCCGTCGAGCAAAACGCACCGACCATCTGCGCCGAGCCTGCGATATTCTGCTGAGATCGTACCGCCGGAAACCGTCTGCGGTCTGGTGCGCAGCATTGGCCGAAGGCGAAAGCCGCACGCTTACAACGCTCGGTGAGCTGCGTGATACACAGGTCGATATGCTGACCACTGTGTTTGTCGGAAACAGCCGCACGCGCGTGATGGACGGTCGCATGGTCACGCCGAGGGGGTATCGCGGCGTATGAAGCTGATGATTTTCTCCGGTACGACGGAAGGACATGGTTTGTGCCGCTTTTTGTCGAAAAATAACGTGCAGGCGGAGGTTTTCGTTGCAACAGAGTATGGCGCTGCGGTGATGGAGCCGATGGCTGGAATCACGGTTCACGAGGGCCGTTTGATGAGCGGGAGATGGAAAAACGATTGACCTCGGACACGCTGCTCATCGACGCAACGCATCCGTACGCGGCGGCTGTGACCGACAATCTGCGGGCGGCCTGTGCGAAATCGGGCGCACCACGCTACGAGCGGCTGCTGCGGCCTGCCCCTGCCTTATCAGAACTGCGAAATCGTGCTGGACACAGCCGCCGCAGTGGACTGGCTGAACGCGCATCCGGGCAAGGTTTTGCTCACCACAGGCAGTAAAGAACTGGAAGCGTACACAGCGGTGCAGGATTTCCAAACGCGCCTGTTCGCGCGTGCTGCCGACCGCGTCGGTTCTTGAAAAGTGCGCCGCACTCGGCTTCCCGGGCGCGCATCATCGCCATGCAGGGCCCGTTTTCGCAGGCGATGAACGCGGCGCTGCTGCGCGAGACCGGCGCAAAAATCCTCGTGACCAAGGACACCGGCGTGTCCGGCGGCTTTGCGGAGAAGGTCGCGGCAGCTGAGGAGGTCGGCGCAAAGGTACTGGTCATTGCGCGTCCGCGTGTGGAAAACGGCAAAAAATCAGGCGGAAATGCAGGCATTTCTCACGGATTTGCTCGGCTTACAGCCGGAAAAAGTGCAGCGCATATTCACCATCATCAGGGCGGGCATGGGCACGGCGGACACGCTGACCGGCGAAGCGGTTTCGCGCGTTGGAAAAGGCGGAGGCGGTGTTCGCGACAAAACGGCTTGCGGCACTGTCGTCCAAGGCGGAGGGTGCGCGTTCTCCGAGCTGGCTGAGCGGGCAATACAGTGCACAGAAAAGCACATATCTCTGCTCGTTTCGGGCGACGTGGGATGTTTCAGCGCGGCCGGAAGCTGCGCGAACGGCTCCTGCCGTACGGCGAGTAACGCTCGTGCCGGGATTGTCCAGTATGCAGTATATGTGCGCGAAATGCGGTATTTCCTACGAAAATCTGTTTTAAAAAGAGTCTGCACGGTCGCACAGGAAATATTCTCGGTGCCGTAAAGTTACCATGCGGCAACATTTGCGCTGACCGGCGGCGAGAACAACGCGCAGGCGATTTGCAGCAGCCTTATGGACGCGGGATTGGGCGCGCTGCCCGTTCATCTCGGGGAAAAATCTCGGTGCGGAAAATGAGCGGATTGTGCACGGCACAGCCGCAGAGATCGCGCAGCTTTCGTGCCCGGATTTAGCGGTTCTGCTGATCGAAACCCGCGTGCGGCGAACAAAAACGAACCGATTCGAGATGAAATGCTCACGCGCGGAAAGGTGCCGATGACCAAGGAAGAGGTTCGGTGGGTGTCGGTGAACCGCCTGACTGTCCGACCGACCGACACGGTCTGGGACGTGGGTGCGGGCACCGGCGCGGTCACGCTCGAGCTGGCGCGTCAAGGCCAGCGACGGCACGGTTTACGCCGTCGAGCGAAAGCCGGAAGCGGTCGCGCTCTTGCACGAAAACCGCATAAAACTCGGCGGATACAATGAAAATCATTGAAGGATCTGCGCCGGAGGCACTGGAGAACCTTCCGGCACCGGACTGCGTGTTCGTTGGCGGGAGCGGCGGCAGAATGCGGGAGATTCTGGCACTTGCCAGGAGAAAAATCCGGAAGTCCGCGTGGTCGAACGCGATTGGGCGCTCGAGACCCTGTTTGCGGCGCAGACGGCCTTGAAAGAATTGGGGTTTTCTGACATCGAGGTCACACAGCTGGCAGCCACGCGCGGCAAGCCGGTCGGCGCGTACACCATGCTGACTGGCGAACAATCCGGTGTTTATTCTGTCCGGGAGGGCCGCAAATGACACAAAATAATGCACCAAGATTGCTGCTTGCGGGCACCGGCAGCGGTTGCGGCATGACGGTCACGACTGCGATTCGGGCACTGCAGCGCCGCGGCGTAACAAGCGTTCAAGTGCGGTCCGAATTGACTATCGACCCGATGTTCCACACGGGCGGTTTTGGGCGTTCCGAGCCGCAATTTAGACCTGTTTTTCGAGGACGAGGCCGGTATTCGCAGTCAGCTTGCGCGGCATATCCAGCCGGACGGTCTCGGCGTGATCGAGGGCGTCATGGGCTTTTACGACGGCGTTTCCGGTACGACGGATACGGCTTCGGCGGCGCATCTGGCCCGCGCAACCGGCAATGCCTGCGGTGCTGATCGTGCGGCCTAGCGGCAGTCACGTTGTCGCTTGCGGCACAGATTCACGGGTTCCGCACATTTTGCGGAAAAAAATACGCTCGCAGGAGTTTTTAAACGGCGTTTCGGCGGGAATGTACTAGTTTTACAAACAAAATCGCAGAGAAAGCGGGCTGCCTAAGTATTTTTGCCGCTGGTTCCGGAGTGCCGAAATATCACCACCTTTGTTCAGGACGGCGGACGAGCTGTGTCCGCAGACCTGCGTGAGAAAATTGATCGGCTCGCGGATGCGGCAGAGTGAAGCCGCATTGACCTCCACGCATTGTGTGCATTTTCAGCACAGACGGCGCAGAAAACCGCTGACCGATACGCACATGCCAGCTTCAAGCCTGTGTGACCGATTTTCGGTGCGGATCGCGGTAGCCAAGGACCGCGCATTCCCAGTTTCTAGTTCACGAGGATAACTTCGATGTGCTGCGTGAACTGTGGGGGCAGAGCTTAGGCTGTTTTTTTCGCCGCTGAACAGACGAGCGGCTGCCGGAGCATATCGACGGTCTGTACCTTGGCGGCGGCTGATCCGGAATTGCTATGAAAAACAGCTTTCAGAGAATAATTATGCGAGATTCTATCAAAACAGCGATTCAAAACGGTTTGCCGACAGCGCCGAATGCGGCGCCGGATTTCTTTATCTGCTGCATTCGCTCGACGGCGCAACAATGGCTGGCGTGTTGCCGACTTCGGCGCAATGACACTGGGTGCTGCAGCCGTTCGGCCTGTCACGCCCACGGCAAACAGTGACAACCTCCGCTGTGCGAAGCCGGTGGACAATTTTGTGCACGAGTTCCATTATGCACAGGCCGTGGATAATGTTAGCTGCATTTTCGCGCGGTCAAGCCAAACGGCGCGCGTGGACTGCGGCTTGCGTCGGACACGTCTATGCAGGATTTCCGCATTTGTATTTCCGTGCGAAAACTGAAATTGCAGCGAATTTTGTCCGGAACGCAGAAAGGAGCGGAAATGACACTTGAACGGACTGACTGCCATCAGGCCGCTGGATGAGAAAAAAGCATGACGGCGGCGCGGAAATCGTTTTGCAAATATTGCCATGCCGCTCGGTGGACTGGCCCTTTGCAGGATGCGATTTGCACTTGCGGGTATTCTCGGTCAGCCATTTGGATATTTCCAGACGCGCGGCGGTTGTTTGCGCGGACAACGGCGTGGTCGCCGAGGGGCGTGACGCAGTGCGGGCAGGAGGTGACCGCGGTCGCGGAAAAATATGGGCCGCGGCGAGTCCACCGTGCGTTTGATGGCAAACAGCTCGGAATGGACGTGTTTCCGGTCGATATCGATTGCACAGCCGATAAAGAGCGAAAAAGTGCTGCAATTGCCGTTCTGGCGCGGAACTGCAAAAACTTTGCGCATGAGCCCGCCATGACGCGGAAAGAGGCGCTCGAATCGGTCGAAATCGGCATTAAAAATGGCGGAAATGCGTGCCGAAAAAGGATATTCGCTGCTCATTGGCGGCGAAATGGGGCATCGGCAACACGACTACGAGCGCGGCAGTCACGGCGGCGCTCACTGGCGCGGAGGCTGCGGCGGTCACAGGACGCGGAGCGGGTCTGTCAACGGCCGGGCTGGAGCGAAAAATCGCAGTGATCGAGGCGGCGCTGGCGCTTCACAAACCCGACTCGAATGACTCGATCGACGTGCTGCACAAGGTCGGCGGTTTGGATATCGCGGGTTTAGTGCGGTCTGTATCTGCGCGGCAGCACAGCGTATTCGGTCTGCTGGACGGCGTGATTTCGTGTGCGGCGGCGCTTCTCGCGGTGCGATTGTGTCGCAGTCTGTGCATTTTTATGGTCGCAGCGCACAGATCGGACGAACCGGCGAGCGTTTTGCTGCTCGATGCGCACTCGGCAAGCGGCCGTTCCTGACGGCGGGCATGCCTCGGGGGGGGACAGGCGCGGCGGCCGGCGTGGCGCTTTTGGATCTGGCTGGCGCCATATCGGGAAATGGTGAGCTTCGCGGACATTGAATGGAGGCATATCAGCCGCAAAGTAGTTGTTTGTCTGACAGATAGCACAAATTCTTTTGCATAAATATTGTGTGTAACGCCGATAAATGCTATCTGCCTGCATTTCTTTACAGAATGCTGCGTGCAGCAAAAAGCACCGAGCGTTAACTCGGTGCTTGCGGTTCTGATTTTCAGCATTTCAGGGCTTCATCTACGATATTTGCGGTGATTTTGTTGTAGAACTCCTGCTTTTGCGCATCGTTTTCAAACGCTGAGAACGGCACGATGACCGCTGAGAATTCATCAACAAAAAAATAACAATGTTGTCATCGGTTGCGGTGCGCTGAACAGCCGAATACTGGTAAACAGTATCTTCGTTCTCGCCGGACAGCTCGAACTCGCTTTTCACGCAGCGTGAGCGTTTTCGGTCCGCAAAGCTGCTTGTTCTTTGCGTTTCTGAGGATTTTTCGATATTTTTGATCATTTTATGACGCATATAGCGCGGTGTACCCCAGAAGCAGACGGCAGCGAGCGCAACAAACGCGATGGAAACCGGCGTGAGCAGTGTGCAGCCAGTACATGAGCGCACTGCCGCCGAGAATGACAATGGACAGCCGCAGTGGCAATTTCATGGTGCAGCGAATACTGCGTTGAACAATCGCATTATTGTTGTAATAATTCAAATTAAAATCAATGAAATCCTGTTTGGTGATATCGTAATGCAGCTCCATTTTTTTACCTCAACTTACTCGGATAAAGTTATTGTATCGAAAATCAGAGCGGATTGCAAGCTAATTCAGAAAGGGGAGCGAAAATGCTGATTTTAGTGACCGGCGGAGCGGCTTCTGGGGCAAGTCGGAGCACGCGGAACGGCTGGTGTGTGAAAAGCACAGAGCAGATTATATCTGGCGACTATGCAGCTGTTCGGCAAGTCCGCAGAGGCGCGGATTGCGCGGCATCGGGCGCTTCGTGCGGGAAAGGGGTTCGCAACGGTAGAGAGAACACTTGATTTAGCGAATCTCAGGCTCTCTCAGCAATACGACGGAATTTTGCTCGAGGATTTGGGCAATCTGCTGGCAAACGAACTGTTTGCGCCGGAAGGCGCAGGTGCAGAATCGGCGTTCG
>VOFC01000959.1_pt1 | contig 18000 bp, 27 predicted proteins | sample 5384161 | NCBI WGS metagenome assembly VOFC01 (sample SAMN12384722, study PRJNA508395) | human gut metagenome | isolation source: healthy gut B | host: Homo sapiens
CTTGTCATTTAAGTCCTGATACATGGAACCGACTCCCAGAATTGTATATAGAACAGCTGGTTCTTTGAAACGCACACCGATGTTGGCAGCTGTAGAATTGCCACCATACAGCATCATTTGCACTTTCGTATCAGGATTGGCATTGACCAGACCCAGTTGCAATCCTTTTCATATCTTCCCTATAATAATTGACCAGACCAATTTGTAAACCACGGGCTTTTGTTGCATAGTTACATAAAGCGATCTGTAAGCCATTCAGTTTTTCGGGCAATATTGGCAATACCTGCAATCTGCAAACCATTCATATCTTCGCCCACCACATTCAGTAGTCCGGAAGTTACCATACCGTTATAGCTCTGTCCGGTGATATTGGCTGCGCCGGAGAACTGAAGCCTCGAAGCCATGTTTCCTGTCACATTCATAAAACCGCTCATCATCACCCCGAAGTATTATCTCCTCCGATACTGGTAAGACCGGCAATAATTACCCCTTTGTACCGTCTCCGGTAATATTTACTAATCCGGCAGTAGAAAGTCCTATGGTATTGTCACCGCTGATATTGCTGACACCCGCTATCTGAACACCGCGCATTGTTCCACCTGCCAAGTTAGCCAAACCTGTGATTTGCACTCCATTCATGTCGCCATGCACTACGCTTCCCAATGCATTGATACCGACACCATTCAGGCGGTTCAACGTAGAAAGCAGACCGATATTGACATAGGTCGTCTGCGTACTGTCATGCGGCTGCGTACATATATCTTTCCAAATGGAAATATTGATACCCGCACTCTTATTCTGTGCCGGCAAAAACAAACGGCAGCCATGAGAATAGCTGCCGTGAGGATTGTTTTTTTCTTATCTTCATTTTTAATATATTTCTCTTTCTCTTGATTTCTTTTTTCTCGGTTCAGGTGGAAATGCATGGGAGGATAATTATCCTTTCGCACATTGGGACCACGGCAGACAATCTCTCCCGGAATGTTTTCGGGATCGGATGATAGGATTTTCACCTCCATACGCGGTGCGGCCTTTCCGCAAGAACCGGGTTTGAAGCGGGTCCAATCCTCGTAACAGATGATGGGGCCGCATTCCGTCATTCCATAGCCTACCGTATAGGGGAAATCTATCATCTTTAAGAACTGCTCCACTTCCTGGTTGAAGGCAGCTCCTCCTACAATGATTTCTGCAAAGTTTCCGCCAAAGGCTTGAATCATTTGTTCGCGTACGGTCGCCTTTATCTTGTCATTGATGATGGGTACTTTCAGCAACAGCTTCATGGCAGGAGTTTCCAGCTTGGGCAGTACGCTCTTCTTTATAATCTTTTCGATAATGAGCGGAACAGCCACAATCAGGTTAGGCTTCACTTCGGTGAAAGCCTGGAAAATGATTTTGGGGCTGGGCATACGAGTGAGGAAGAAGCACATCTTCGCTCATAGGCTGCGGTGCATTCTTAGGATAGATGCAGGTAGAGCCCAGGAAGAGGAGCTTCTTCACGCCATGAGAATAAGCGTTGCTGATTACGTTGCATTGCATCTTCATGTTCTGCATGATGAAGTCTGCACGATACAATGAATTCGCCATGATACCGCCTACGAAGGCAGCAGCCAATACTACTGCATCAGGCTTTTCCTCATCAAAGAACTTCTCTACTGCATAGCGGCACTTCCTGCACTTTTCCGAAGAGCTCGGAAGTGGAGGCCTGGTAGATGCGTGTCTTCTTTTTCCATACCGAGAATGCGTACGGCTTCGAGCATGCGCAGGGTGCCTACGGCATCGGTTTCGGCGGTATATTCGGGCACGTCGAACGATACTTTGACATGGCTTTGGGCGGCAAGGTTATATATTTCGTCCGGCTGCACACTCTGGATGATACGGATGAGAGAGCTGGAGTCTGTCATGTCTCCATAGTGCAGATTAATGGTACGTTTCTGTTTCATGTCGCGTACCCACTCATCGAAGTAGAGGTGTTCGATGCGGCCGGTGTTGAAAGAGGAAGAGCGACGCAGGATACCGTGCACTTCATATCCTTTCTGCAGGAGGAATTCGGCAAGGAACGAGCCGTCCTGCCCGGTAATGCCGGAGATAAGGGCTTTCTTCATAATGTATGCTTCTTGTTATTATGTCTTTTCGGACTGCAATATTCGTTATTTTCCACGAGATGGCAAAATATAAACTATTTCTTTCCCATCACTTTGTCGATAATCAGTGCGATTGCCCCGTCGCCCGTCACATTGCAGGCAGTACCGAAGCTGTCCATCGCTATGTATAGTGCAATCATCAGCGCTTGTGCCGACTCGTCGAAGCCCAGCATGGATTGCAGGATGCCCAGTGATGCCATGATGGCGCCTCCCGGTACCCCGGGAGCGGCTACCATAGTGATGCCCAGCATGAAGATAAATCCTGCAAATAGAGGGAAATCATGGGGCATGCCTTGCATTATCATCAGTGCCAGGGCGCATGCCACAATCTTCAATGTGCTGCCCGACAGATGGATGGTGGCGCAAAGTGGGATGACGAATCCGGCAATATCGGCAGAGACGCCGTTCTTCCGACTTTGCTCCAATGTTACAGGGATAGTGGCGGCACTGGATTGAGTGCCTAGAGCCGTGAAGTAGGCAGGCATCATTCGTCCCAGTAGTTTGAGAGGGTTCTTGCGGACAAACAGTGCCGCAATGCTGTATTGGAATACCAGGAGAAAGATGTGAAGCAGGAAGATTACACCGATAATCTTAATAAAGACCATCAGGATGCCGAATACTTGTCCACTGTGCGTCATGTTGAGGAAAATGCCGAAAATATAGATGGGAAGCAGCGGCAATATCACTGCACTGATCATGCGGATGACAATCTCTTGAAAATCGCGTGCCGCATTTTTCAGTACCTCACTTTTCAGATGAGCCAGGCCCAGCCCCAGTGTGAAGGCAAGTACGAGTGCGGTCATAACATTCATCAAGGGCGGGATACCCACGGAAAAATAGGGAAGAATGCCTTGAGACTCACTGACTTCTTCTAACGGCACCCCGGTTTCTATGAGGGAAGGAAATACCGCCATACCGGTGAAATAGGAGAGAAAGCCGGAGAATAAGGTAGCTCCGTAAGCAATGAGCGCCGTGACGACCAGCATCCGTCCGGCTCCTTTGCCGATGTCGGCAATGGCAATCGTGACCAGTCCCACAATGATGAGGGGGATGGAGAAGTTCAGGAATTCACTGAAAATGGCATTGAATGTTACGAACAGCCGTACCAGCGAAGCCGGTAGGAAATTTCCGAAAAGTATACCTAAGATAATGGCAATGATGATGCGTGGCAATAGTCCGATGTGGAAGTTCTTCATGAGCATTGGTTTTCTGTCTGGTTGAAAAATAGGCTTTCGCTGACAAAAGTACTATTTTATTTTCGTAATTCATACGAACAAATGCTGTTAGCATTTTGTTTCCATATAAAGACAAAATTTACATGAATATGAAGAATTTAAATAAAACAGACATTGGACTTATCGGTCTGGCAGTTATGGGCGAGAATTTGGCCCTCAATATGGCAGATAAGGGATGGAATGTTTCGGTATATAATCGTACGGTTCCGGGAGTGGAAGAAGGGGTGGTGGAGCGTTTTGTGAACGGCCGCGCCAAAGGGAAAAAAATTGAAGGCTATACAGATATAGCCGAATTTGTAACTTCCATTGCCATACCCCGCAAAATAATGATGATGGTTCGTGCCGGCAGTGCGGTGGATGAACTGATGGAACAGCTGTTTCCCCATTTGTCCGAAGGGGATATCCTGATTGACGGTGGTAATTCCAATTATGAGGACACCAACCGGCGTGTGGCATTGGCCGAAAAGAAAGGCTTCCGTTTTGTGGGAGCTGGAGTTTCCGGTGGAGAGGAAGGAGCGCTGAACGGCGCGTCTATCATGCCCGGAGGCTCTGAAAGTGCCTGGCCTGAGGTGAAGCCTATCCTGCAGAGTATTGCGGCAAAAGCATCTGACGGTACCCCGTGCTGCCAGTGGATTGGTCCTGCCGGTTCCGGTCATTTCGTCAAGATGATACATAACGGTATCGAATATGGAGATATGCAGCTTATTGCCGAAGCTTATTGGGTGATGAAGAATCTGCTTGGTCTGGACAATGGACAGATGGCGGAAATCTTTGCTGATTGGAATGAGGGTAAGTTGCGTAGCTATCTCATTGAAATTACCGCCAACATACTGCGTCATAAGGACAAATCAGGAGGTTACCTGATAGATAAGATATTGGATACCGCCGGACAGAAAGGCACCGGTAAGTGGTCCGTTATCAATGCGATGGAGCTGGGTATGCCGTTGGGGCTGATTGCCACGGCTGTGTTCGAACGTAGTTTGTCGGCACAGAAGGGCTTGCGTGAAACGGCTTCCAAGCAATTTGTATGCCGACGCTCGCAGGCGGTGTACAACAAGTCGGAGATGGTGAAGGATATCTATTCCGCACTCTATGCTTCCAAATTAGTGTCATATGCTCAGGGATTTGCTGTGTTGCAGCGTGCATCCGACGCTTTTGCCTGGAACCTCGATTTGGCTTCCATTGCCCGTATGTGGCGTGGCGGTTGCATCATCCGCAGTATCTTCCTGAATGACATAGCTACGGCTTTCGAGGCAAAAGACAAGCCCAAACATCTGCTGTTGCTCCTTATTTCAAAAATGAAATGCAGCTGTTGCTTTCCGGCTGGAAACATCTGGTGGCACAGGCTATGAAAGAGGAACTTCCGGTTCCTGCATTCTCGTCCGCCTTGAATTATTTCTATTCGCTGGTGTCTGCCAAGTTGCCTGCCAATATGATTCAGGCGCAACGTGACTATTTTGGTGCGCATACCTTTGAAAGGACAGACGAGTTGCGTGGACAGTTTTTCCATGAAAATTGGACGGGACACGGAGGAGATACGAAATCGGGTACGTACAATGTGTGAGAAAGGGGGAGAAGATGATGAAGAAATTAGTGATTGTTATATTCGGCGCTTCGGGTGACTTGACGAAGCGCAAACTGATGCCGGCGCTCTATACTTTATATAGTGGCGGGCGGTTGCCGGAAGGATTCTCCATTCTGGGGATAGGACGCACCGAGTATACGGATGCCCGTTACCAAGAATATATAATGAGTGAATTGAGTAAGTTCGTAGCTTCCAGAGAGCAGGTGGAAGATAAAATGAGGGATTTTTGCAGCCATCTGCATTACCAGACATTGGATCCCGCCGAGGTTGAAGGCTATCATCTGCTGGACGGACGTTTACAAGAGTTTACCGGTGAGCAGAAACCGGACAACCTGCTGTTCTATCTGGCTACTCCACCTTCCTTGTACGGTGTCATTCCCTTGCACTTGAAGGCGGCCGGTCTGAACCGTCCTGATACGCGTATCATCGTTGAAAAGCCGTTCGGTTACGATTTGGAGTCAGCCAGAAAGCTGAATAGCATTTATGCTTCCGTTTTCAAGGAGCATCAGATTTACCGCATCGACCATTTTTTGGGTAAGGAAACGGCGCAGAACATTCTCGCCTTCCGTTTTGCCAACGGAATCTTCGAACCGCTATGGAACCGTAATTATATAGACTATGTGGAGATTACAGCCGTAGAGAATCTGGGTATCGAAGGACGTGGCGGATTCTATGAAGGTGCCGGAGCCCTGCGCGATATGGTACAAAACCACCTCATACAGCTTGTGGCGCTCACTGCATTGGAACCGCCGGCAGTTTTCAATGCCGATAATTTCCGCAACGAGGTGGTGAAGGTCTATGAGTCATTGGCCCCCTTGACAGAGGAGGATTTGGAGGAACACATTGTCCGCGGACAATATACGGCTTCGGGCTCGAAAGCCGGGTATAGGGAAGAGAAGAACGTGGCACCTGATTCGCGTACCGAAACGTATATTGCCATGAAAATCGGTATTAACAACTGGCGGTGGAAGGGTGTTCCTTTTCTATATCCGTACCGGAAAACAGATGCCGACCAAGGTGACTGAGATTGTTGTACATTTCCGTGAGACGCCCCATCAGATGTTTCGTTGCGAGGGTGGACATTGTCCCCGCGCGAATAAGCTGATTCTCCGCCTGCAACCCAACGAGGGTATTGTGCTGAAATTCGGCATGAAAGTTCCCGGACCGGGATTCGATGTGAAGCAAGTAATGATGGACTTCAGTTACGACCAGTTGGGCGGGTTGCCTACCGGCGATGCCTATGCCCGTCTGATAGAGGATTGCATACAAGGTGACCCTACACTCTTTACCCGCAGCGACGCGGTAGAGGCTTCATGGCGCTTTTTCGATCCCGTGTTGCGTTATTGGAAAGAGCATACGGATGCTCCTTTATATGGGTATCCTGTAGGTACGTGGGGACCTTTGGAAAGTGAAGCGATGATGCACGAACATGGTGCTGAGTGGACTAACCCGTGTAAGAATTTGACTAATACAGATGAATATTGCGAGTTATGAAAAGTTATGTTTACCATTCGGCTACAGCTACGGCACATGCGTTGATTGAACATTTGATTGCGATGATGGAGCGTGAGCCGGAAAAGACCTTTTATTTTGCATTCAGTGGGGGAAGTACTCCTTCGCTGATGTTTGACATTTGGGCCAACGAGTACAAGGAGGTGACTCCTTGGATGCGGATGCGGATTTTCTGGGTGGACGAACGGTGTGTGCCGGCAGAGGATTATGAGAGCAATTATGGTACTATGCGCCGTTTGCTGTTGGATGAAGTAGGCATGCCCGATGAATACGTTTACCCTATTTATGGAGTGAACCGCCCGGAGATTGAAGCAAAGAACTATTCGACGCTGGTTTGCCGCACGGTTCCGCTTTGGGGTGGCTTCCGGCCTTCGATGTCGTTTTGCTCGGTGCTGGAGACGACGGGCATACCTCCTCTATCTTTCCGGGGCAGGAATATCTGCTTTCTTCCTTTCATCCTTATGAGGTGAGTATTCAATCCCTATAATGGGCAGAAACGTATAGCCATGACCGGATGCCTTTTGTTTGCTGCGAAGAATCTTATTTTTTTATTACCGGAAAGAATAAGGCGGATGTATATTGGGGATGCGAGTAAAGAGATACATTGATTCAAAACAGAGCTACTAAAACAACAACTAACATGAATCCTTATCTGCAAGAACAACGATTTGCTTAGCGGACTACTTGCTGAGTAAAACATAAAAGACTGGAGGAGAGTTACGTTTTCGTGATCTCCTCCACTATATATTTGTCTTCCACCTTCTTACAAGTACACACAAGGTATTCCGGATGTTTCAAAGCTCCTTGTAGTGTATCGGGAAGAATAACTTCTTTTCGTACGTCGGTCTATCGCAACCATTGCATACAGTATACCTTCACTCTCACTTCTCTATTAGTGCTTTCTTTAGTTCTTTCTACGTCGAATTCCATTTTGGTGAGATTTGTCACTGCAAAGTTAGGGAAAATAATGAATATTTTCTGCAAATATATTTTGTATTCCGCTAAAATTAAGGACAATAAATAAAACCAATATTCAAATACTGAACATTTAGTATAATATTGATTAATATTTAATGTAGTGGAAATATTTTTTTGAATTAAGGGATTAAATGTGTATAATTGTAAATCCGTCGTAAAAAGGGTTTAGAACTAGTATGGAGATATTTTTAATAATTAAATTCAAATCATATGAGACCTTTTTAATATCTAAGAAATCTTTCAGCTGTATAATTATAGGATCTGCTGTTTTATGAGCTATATAATTAAATATGTTATTGAAAAGCTGGGTGATCCTATTGGGAATATCGTTTGTGGAGCAGCCATAATGATTTCAATAACATCTCTAGTCTTTTGTTTAAGTTGAAAAAATATATAGATAATAGTATTAATCAATCAAGTACTGATAACAAAGAAAAAGTGGAATAAAAGGGGTGGATTACTATTTAAAAGAAGTTCGAAACGATATATAAATAGTTAGTATATATACATAAAATGGCTTCCTTGTTCGTCCGCCGACGAGGAAGCCATTTCAACACAAAAACTAAACTAGACTTAACTAAACTATTCTATTCTTGAATTTCACAATCCCTTTTCTGTTCGGTGCAAATGTACGCATAAATCATATTCTGACAAACTATAATCGACAAAATTCTCTTTTTTACCGATAAAACAGCTAAACATTAGCTCCTCTCGTCGAGGAAAGTTTGGAAGACCTGCTTGTAACTGTCGCTGATAGGGGATATAGGTCTTGTCGAATACAATACGGCCACGGTCAATCACACGTATTTTGTCTTTTTGTACAATGAACGAACGGTGTGTACACGTATAAAGCGGCTGGACGGCAGAAGTTCTTCCATAGCTTTCATACTCATCAATGAAAGAATAGGTTTGGGAGCGTCTTCTGTATAAATTTTAATATAATCTTTCAGTCCTTCGATATACATATTTTTCTTCAAGTTCTACTTGTACCAGTTTGTAGTCACTTTTTACAAAAATGCTGTCTATTTCTTCCGGTTTCTGAACCAGTTCGAACCATTGAAGTGCCTTATTGGCAGCTTGCAGGAAATCGACATACGAGATCGGTTTCAGCAGATAATCGAGTGCATTGACACGATAACCGTCGATAGCGTATTGACCGAATGCGGTGGTAAAAACGATACGCGTACGGGAATCTACCATTTGTGAGAACTCCAGTCCGTTAAGTTCCGGCATCTGAATGTCAAGGAAAAGAAGATCGACTTCTTCGCCCGGCAACTCCTTCATTGCCTGAACTGCACTGGAATATTTCCCGGCTAGTTGCAGAAACGGAGTCTTATTCACATAACTTTCCAGTAGGCCGAGAGCCAGAGGCTCATCATCTACAATTGCACAACGTAACATCATAATTCTATTTTCTATATCTAAATTGTTTATACTTAACGTTTTATTCTCAAATCCTGATACTCAGTCGAGATCTCCCTACACGGATGCTCAGCCTCCCTTCGAAATGCCTTTCGACCAGGTGTAATCCCCTGATAAAGTATCTCCAGCCGTCGGCTGACTTGTTCCAATCCCACGCCTGAACCACTCTTGTCCTCCATTGTCTTCGGATGATTACTGTTGGATCTCACAAATTACCTCTTTGTTGCTTTCCGAGATACGAATGCTGATGAAACTCGTTTCGGTAGGGGAGATGCCATGTTTGAAAGCGTTCTCAATCAAGGAAATGAAGATAAATGGGGCAATAAGTGTCCGGCTGTCCGGCAGGATATCGAATTGCGTAGTCATTTTTACGTTCGACGATAATCGGATACGCATCAGTTCAATGTAATTGCGGATGAAGTCCACTTCCTTGCAGAGAGGGACATACGTCTGCTGATTGTCGTACAGAACATAACGGAGTAATTTACTCAATTCCTGTACCGCCTGTTGTGCCTTGTCCGAGTCGAACGCAATCAGTGCATAAATATTGTTCAGGGTGTTCAGCAGGAAAGTGCGGGATTCAGCTGATTGCGCAGATTTTTCAGTTCGGCTTCCGCACGGTTTTTTCTGCTTCCTTACGGGCAGCTTCGTTCTTGTGTCCAACGGGCACTCATGCGTCATAGCGGCACTTAGCCCGATAGTAAAGACAAGAGCTCAGCATATCTCTAAGGAAAAACAGCCAGCCCGGAGGCATACCCGCCCGTTTGGGTTTCGGAGCAAATGACGGGTCGAATGTCAGGCTCTGCCAGAGATGAAGTAAAACTCAATGGCACATAATAGGATGATGTTGTAAACAACATATCTCTTAGCCTGATTCTGAAAAAGGTAGCGGGGAACCAACAGGAAATAATTGGCGTAGAACACGATCATAAAGAAAGTGGTACGGCGGCATGGCGTACGTAAGCCATCCAGTTGATGTTTCCGTTTCCACGTTCGACGAAAAGAACGGGAAACCGAACATAATCCCCCAGCCGATAATGTGTATCAGTGCTTCCAGGGGACGACGTGCGGATGTTAGGCTTTGTTTCATAAAGACAAAGATAGTTTTTTATTCGTATCTGATTGCCTCAATCGGGTCTAAATCTGCAGCTTTCTTTGCAGGATACCAACCGAAGAAGACTCCGGTGACGGTGCAGACAGCGAAAGAAAGGAAAACGCTCCACGGCTGAATATAGATAGGCCAATGTGCTGCGCTCTTCACAATCCAACTGGCTCCGCAGCCGATGATGACTCCGATGAGACCTCCCGTGATACTGATCATGATCGCTTCGATGAGAAATTGGCTCAGAATATCGACTCCTCGTGCACCGACAGACATACGCAGACCGATTTCACGGGTACGTTCCGTGACGGATACGTACATGATATTCATAATTCCGATACCCCCACTACCAATGAAATGCCGGCGATACAAGCAAGCAGGGTTGTCATCAAATCGGTGGTTGAGTTGAGCATTGTACTCAATTCCTGTTGGGTACGGATGGTGAAATCATCGTCATCCGAAGCTTTCAGCTTATGGTTGCGACGGAGGATTTCGCTGATTTCGTCAGTGGCATAGTCCGTCATATCTTCGGTGAGGGCAGAGGCAAACACTCCTTGCAGATACGTAACGGCAAGCAGGCGTTTCATCACTGTGGTGTAAGGCGCAAGCACTACTGCATCCTGGTCTTGTCCCATGGAGTTGTAGCCTTTGGCTTTAAGCACACCTACCACACGAAGCGGTATTTTACTGAAACGAATAATCTTACCTACCGGATCACTTCCGTCCGGAAAAAGATTGTCTACTATAGTCTTTCCAATCACACATACTTTCGCCGAACTCTGTATGTCGGCCTCTGTAAACATCTCTCCGTTTTCAACAGTCAGCTGGCGGATGTTGAGGTATTCTGTTCCGACACCGTTCACGGAAGCTGGGTAGTTGTTGTTTCCGGCAATGAGTTGCCCCGATGATGAAACATTGGGACTGATGGCGGACAGAAAACTTGTCTCATCACGCAAGGCTTCGTAGTCGGCAAGCTTCAAGGTCTGCATCGCAGAGGGATCTTGGCCGGACACCTCCACGCATATCGGCTCCCGGATGGATCATGATCATGTTCGATCCCATCTCGGATATCTGTTGCTGGATGCTTTTCTTCGATCCCTGACCGATAGCGAGCATCGTGATGACGGAAGCAACACCGATAATGATACCGAGCATGGTGAGAAAAGCACGCAGCTTATTGTTCGCCAATGCCCGGAGAGCTATCTTAAATAAATTAGTTCCATTCATAATGAATAATTTGCTAATTTGTCCATATACTAATGGGGCAATTTCCTGAAGGTATACTCTCCCAACCTTGTTTATTGTACAGCAATCGGCACATTAGTATATCGGCACATTGAATAATTATTAATCCTCGTCGTTTTTCGGCAATGCGGCCAGCGCTTCGGCAGCAGACAGAATTTTCGGATTGGTTGTATCTTCTATAACCTGACCGTCACGCAGACGGATATTCCGGCTGCTATATTGCGAAAAGTTCGGGATTATGTGTTACAAAGATAATCGTACGTCCCTCTGCATGAAGCTTTTGAAACAGTACAAGTATCTCGAAAAGAGGTACGGCTATCGAGGTTTCCGGTCGCTTCGTCGGCAAGGAATCACTGCCGGATTGTTGACCAATGCGCGTGCGATGGCAACGCGCTGCATCTGTCCACCGGACATCTGGTTGGATTTATGTTCCAGACGGTCCCCCAATCCTACAGCCTGTAGGGATTCGATGGCGCGGCGACGGCGTTCGGAAGCGCTCACGGCTAGAGTTGTACATAAGCGGTAGTTCCACATTTTCTACAGCCGTCGTTTTAGGTAACAAGTTGTAGCTTTGGAACACGAAGCCAATCTTCCGGTTTCTTAGTACTGCACGTTGAGGCTTGCTCATTGTACGTACGGAATATCGTCGAGCAGATATTCTCCACTGGTCGGGGTGTCCAGGCAGCCTAATATATTAAGCAGCGTGGATTTTCCCGAACCGGAAGTCCCCATGATGGTAACAAACTCTCCTTCATTGATATTGAACGAAACACCCCGCAATGCGTGGACAGTTTCGTCGCCTACCTGAAAGTTACGTTTGATATTTTGTATTTCAATTACTTTTTCATCTGGTTTTCATATTTTTAGCCTGTTTTAATGTGCCATATAACAGTTATCATCCGCATGGTTTCCCTTCCGGGAAGGAGGGAACCAAAGGCGGGGTGGTAGGTGCGGCCATTTGCTTTTAATCGTAAGGGTATATTTCAATATTTTCTTCTTACGGGGACTTCCCTTCCCGAAGAAGGAGAGGTGAACTGGTATAGACTTATATCGAACTCACATTTTTTAATTTTAGGCCAGCTCTATCCTTAGACTGATTTCTTAAAAGCCATCCATTTTCTTTTTGCCGGAGGCATTAGCATGAATGGGACTTCTTTCTCCGCCATCCTGACCTTTGCTTCCCGCCCGGCATGCCACTGAGCTTCTGTCACTCTCTTGTTCCTTCGGCGACACCGCTGATGATCTCTGTGGAGATTCCGTTTGTAATTCCTACTTCTACCGGATGAGCGGTGAATGTGGTGCCTTCACGAGTCCAGAGTTTATGTTCGCCTTCGCAATCTTTTACAATATCATTATTACCGATCAGAGGTTCTTCCGGTGTAAAGCGCAAAGCCTTGTTCAGGAACAGACAGTACATCTTTCTTGTCGAGAATATAGATTGTGATATTAGCAGTCAGACGAGGTTTAAGTTTCAGGTCCGGATTATGGGCGGAGATTACCACCTCATAAGTAACCACTGTAGTGGTGGTGGAACTTGTACTGCTCGTACTGCTTGCATCTCCCAGGCGAATTTGTGTAACTACGCCTTCGAATGTCGATTCGGATAAGCGTCTACCGTGAAGCTGGCACGTTGGCCTTCTACAACACCGCCTATATCTGCTTCATCCACATCTGCCACTACCTGCATCTGTGTCAGGTCGGCCGCAATAGTGAAGAGGTAGGAGTTTCGAATCCGGAAGCTACGGTCTGTCCTGCTTCTACATCGCGGCTGATGACAACTCCGTCTATCGGAGAAGTAATTGTAGCATAAGCCAGGTTACGTTCTGCTTTTGCGAGCGAGGCCTTACTGCTATCATAGCTACTTTTTGGCTTTCTGATAGTTGTAGAGGGCCTGTTCGAAAGTCTGTATCACTAATCAGTGACTTATCGTGTAAGTCCCTTGCTACGTTCGTAATTCTTCTTCTGATATTCAAATTCGGCTTTTGGCACCATCGTAAGTTGCCTGCTGGGATGCCAGTTCACTTCTGTAAAGTGGCACGGTCCATTTCGGCTATCAACTGTCCTTTGGTTACTACCGAGTTGTAATCTACGTAAATCTTGTCGATGATACCGGAAACCTGCGTACCGACTTCTACTTCCGTCACCGGTTCGATTGTTCCGGTAGCAGTCACCGAATTTGAAATATCGCCTTTGCTGACAGTAGTGCTGGCGTACGTAACCTTGTGCTTTGCGGGAGAACCTGTAAAGAACCAGATTCCTGCTACCTACAACCACAACGACTGCCACAGCGATTAAGATAATCTTTTTCGTTTTCATTCGTTTATTATGCTTTTATTTATAATGCTAATTGATCTCCCTGATAGAACTTCAGCAACTGCGTATTCAGTATCGCCATGTATTTGGCTTGAAGCTGCTCCTGCTGTGCTTGTAGCAAGTTGTTCTTGTCCGTCAGCAACTCTACTGTATTCTTCATGCCCAGATTGAACTGTTCGCTGATCAGGTCGTAGCTGATCTGCGTACTTCTCAGCTTTTCGTTCGCTGCCGCATAACGTTGCTGCGCACTGTTCGCATCCAGCCAAAGTCCTTCGATGGTCTTGTACAGAGTTTTTTGTTCGTCAAGCAAGGATAACATGCTCGTCTCGTATTGCAATTTGGCTTTCTGTACGGCACTCTTTGTCTGTCGATTATTGAAAATAGGCACGCTGACAGACAATCCGATAGAATTGTTCCATCCGTTTTTCACTTGCTCTCCGAAAGTGAAGTCGCTGCCGCTGGTGTGGTTGGTTCCGATTCCTGCGCTAAGGCTGATTGTGGGCAAATAACTTGATTTGGCAATACCGATACCCAGTTCGGAAGCCTCTACATTAAGTTTGCTAGCTTCAATCTCCGGGCGAAGACTCAATGCACTAATGTACACATCTTTTTTGGTAGGCAACGGAGCCAGTACATTTTCGTCGGACAGAGCGGGGAGATAGATGTTCATTTCATTCTCCCCGTCGAGTTCGAGCAGTTGTTTCAGTTGTAATTTGTAATCTTCCAGAGTGGCTTGCGCTGTGACAAGTTGGTATCGGTCTGTGCTCACCTGTGCTTCCAGTTGGGCGAAAGTCGCTTTTGGCAATACTTCCGGCGTTCAGAAGTTCCTGTCCGCGGTCACGCTGCGCAATGGAGACTTGCAGGGTACTTTCGTTTACTTTGACAGACTCGGCTGCATAAAGAATCTGGATATACACTTGGGCGATAGATTCCTGAATGTTATTTTCGGAAGTCGCTACGTCCAGTTCGGCTACCTGATTGTTCAACTTTTCCTGCTGGATGGTTTTCAGTCTTTTATTACCATTATATATAGAGTCCACGACACATTCAGTCCATAATTACCATTGTAGCTCGTTTTACTATTGCTACTGATAATTTCGCTGCCGCTTACCCGACTACTCGTCTCCTGATACGGACGATTCACCACCTGCTGGCTGGTAGAGAACGAAAGACTGGGAAACAAGGCAGCCTTAGCTGTCTTTACATCAATCTGCGTGCTGGCCGCAGTGATCCGGTTCTTGCGAATCGTGATGTTCTGCTCTTTTGCGTAGTCGATGCATGACTGCAAATCCCATTGAGCCGGAATTTTCGTTTCTTTCAGCGTATCGACTTGCAGCGGAGAAACTTGGGCGGATATACCGGGCAGCAGACCCGCTCCAAGAAATGCTATCACTGTCAATCTTCTTACATTTATCATATTTATTTGTCTATTAATTAACCGGAAACGAAGGTACGTACATATTATATATGCCGCAAAAACGATAGACGGATGACGTAATTTCGCCGTTAAATGTTTTTTTCTGTCGATAGGCAGGTTTTTTTAGAAAAACACAACAAATCACACAACTTTTTTGACTAGTTGTTTGTTTTAATTATAAAAATTGTATATTTGTACTCATTACAAATTATAACGTTAACATATGAAGAATACACTGCTTACGATCTGGAACTTCTATTTGGAGGGCTTCCGTAGTATGACCTTTAAGGGGGCGTACCCTGTGGGTTATCATTCTGCTGAAATTATTCGTTATGTTCTTCATCCTTAAAATGTTCTTTTTCCCTGATTTCCTCCGTGACCATCCTACGGATGACGACAAGGGAACATACGTGGAAACGAACTGATAGAACGTGCCATCCCCGGTAAATCTACTGATTTTTAACTCTTAAACTACATAGGATTATGATTGAAAGTATTGACACCTCGCTGATCGATTGGTCGAGAGCCCAATTTGCGATGACAGCCATGTACCACTGGATTTTTTGTTCCTCTCACACTCGGACTGGCAGTGGTGATGGGAATCATGGAGACGCTGTATTATAAAACAGGCAATGAATTTTGGAAAAAGACTGCCCAGTTTTGGATGAAACTCTTCGGTATCAACTTTGCCATTGGTGTGGCAACCGGTTTGATTCTGGAGTTTGAGTTTGGTACAAACTGGAGTAATTATTCGTGGTTTGTAGGTGACATTTTCGGTGCTCCGCTTGCTATCGAAGGTATTCTGGCGTTCTTTATGGAAGCCACATTTATCGCTGTCATGTTCTTCGGCTGGGGCAAAGTAAGTAAGCGTTTCACTTGGCTTCTACCTGGCTCACCGGTCTGGGAGCTACAATTTCCGCCTGGTGGATTCTCGTTGCCAATGCCTGGATGCAGCATCCGGTAGGCATGGAATTCAATCCTGATACAGTTCGTAATGAGATGGTAGATTTTTGGGCAGTGGCTACTTCGCCTGTGGCCGTCAATAAATTCTTCCATACGGTGTTGTCCGGCTGGGTGCTGGGTGCTATTTTGTAGTCGGCATCAGTTGTTGGTATCTGCTGAAGAAACGTAATCGTGAGTTTGCGCTTGCCAGCATCAAGATTGGGGCGATTTTGGATTAGTAGCATCGTTGCTTTCCGTTTGGACAGGCGACGGCTCCGGTTATCAGATTGCCCAGACGCAACCGATGAAACTTGGCTGCCGTGGAAGGTCTGTATGAAGGCGGCACTAATGTGGGTTTGGTTGGGAATCGGCATGCTGAACCCGAAAAGAAGACTTATAATGATGGGAAAAGATCCTTTCCTCTTCCGTTTTGAAATCCCAGCATGCTTTCTTTCCTTGCCGAGCGTGACGCCAATGCTTATGTTCCTGGTATTACAAATATCATCGAGGGTGGTTATCAACAGAAAGACGGATCGACATTGCTCTTTCTGCTGCCGAGAAGATAGAACGGGAAAAACGGCTATCGGTGCATTGGCTGCCTATCGTGCAGCGAAGAGTGCAGGACATGAGGAAGATGCTCAAGTGGCATATAAAGTATTACAGAAAATATTCCATATTTCGGTTACGGATATATCAAGGATGTGAATCAACTGGTTCCGAATGTTCCTCTGAACTTTTATGCCTTCCGTGTAATGGTAATCTTGGGCGGATATTTATCCTGTTCTTTATTGTTGTACTCTTCTTTATCTATAAGAAAGATTTAAGCCAGATGCGTTGGATGCACTGGGATTGCTCTGCTGACAATTCCTTTGGGATACATCGCCGGACAAGCCGGTTGGGTGGTTGCCGAATGTGGCCGTCAACCGTGGGCTATCCGGGATATGCTGCCGACAATGGCTGCCATCTCCAAAGCTGGATGTAAGCTCTGTACAAACGACTTTCTTTATCTTCCTGCTCCTGTTTACAGTGATGTTGATTGCAGGTGTCGGAATTATGGTAAAGGCTATCAAAAAGGACCGGAGAATTGATGGAATCTGATTATCCGTCATACCTATTACTCATTACTTAATATTTTAGCTATATGTATATATTTTTGCAACAATATTGGTGGCTGGTCGTTTCCTTGCTGGGGGCCATACTCGTGTTTTTATTATTTGTACAGGGAGGAAATTCTTTGTTGTTCTGCTTGGGTAAAACCGAGGAACATCGTAAGATGATGGTGAATTCTACCGGACGTAAGTGGGAGTTTACGTTTACTACATTGGTTACATTTGGAGGAGCTTTCTTCGCTTCTGTTCCCCTTGTTTTACAGTACCAGTTTCGGTGGTGCATATTGGCTTTGGATGATTATACTTTTCAGTTTTGTATTGCAGGCTGTCAGTTATGAGTTTCAGAGTAAAGCCGGAAATCTGTTAGGTAAAAAGACATACCGGACTTTTTTGGTGATTAACGGAGTGGTAGGTCCTGTGTTACTTGGTGGGGCAGTGGCTACCTTTCTTTACCGGTTCTGATTTCTATATTAATAAGGCCAATATGACAGATACCATTATGCCGGTAATCAGTCATTGGGGAAATGGCTGGCATGGACTTGATGCATCGCCGGCGGCATAGATGGTGCCGTTGTTCAGTGCATTGGCAAGGTCTTGTTCGTTGATGAGCGGGCCGCGTCCGGTATTGATGAGGATGGCGGTGGGCTTCATCAGTCGGAGCCGTTCTGTATTTACCATCTCGCGGGTGGAGTCGGTGAGGGGACAGTGCAGGCTGATGATGTCACATTCGCGGAACAGCTCGTCCAGCTCCATCTTGCGGATTTCGGGAGGAAGCTGGAAGTGGGTCTTGGAGGTGTAGGCGCATGCCTTCATTCCAAAGCCGATGGCGATGCGTGCCGTGGTAAAACCGGTGTGGCCCAAGCCTACGATACCAATTTTCTTTCCGCGCAGTTCGATGAGTGGAGTGTCCCAGAAACAGAAGTCTTTGCTTGTCGTCCAGCGTCCGCGGCGCACTTCTTCGGAGTGGTGCTGCACTTGCTGGGTGATATTCAGGATGTG
>VOFC01001354.1_pt1 | contig 18000 bp, 25 predicted proteins | sample 5384161 | NCBI WGS metagenome assembly VOFC01 (sample SAMN12384722, study PRJNA508395) | human gut metagenome | isolation source: healthy gut B | host: Homo sapiens
CAGCAATAGAGTCCGGATGGCGTTATCCAAGGAGAATACCATGGCTAAGAATGCACATCTGGTTCTTGATGAAAGAACCACAATAGAAGTTCGCATAAGAGAACGAGCTTCATTTACTGAGATAGGTAGGGAACTTGGCAAGGACCCTTCTACTATCTCAAAAGAAGTCAGACTCCATAGTCAGACTGTACGTAAAGATTCCTTCAATCCCTGCAGTAAGCGAAGTACCTGTGATGAATACGGAACAGCATGTTCAAAGTGCAAACTACAGTATTCAAAAAGCTGCAAGAGATGTCCTCGTGTAAAGTGCTACGAGCATTGCAAGCAGTTTGAGGTATTGGTTTGTAACAAACTGAAGGAACCACCATACGTTTGCAACGGCTGTATCCAACGGCAATCCTGTAAGCTGGAGAAGCATATTTATTCTGCCAAATTAGCTCAGAAGAATTATGAGACTACTCGCTCAGAAAGTCGTCAAGGAATAGCAATTACACCGGAAGAATTAAAGCGTGTAGATGCTATTGTTTCACCGCTTGTTAAGTTAGGGCCAGTCTATTCACATGATATGTGTCAATAATGCAGATGATATCATGCTTGATGAAAAGACTATTTATAACTACATTGATGCAGGGCTTTTATCTGTAGATAACGTTGATCTTCCGAGAAAGGTCCGTTATCGTACCCGCTCACATAAGAAGCCTGTAAGAGTAGACAAGCAGTGTCATGTAGGACGCACTTACGAGGATTTTGAAGCTTATCTTGCTGCGAATCCTGATATTCCGGTAGTGGAAATGGATTCAGTAGAAGGTCGCAAAGGCGGTAAAGTCTTGTTGACCATATACTTTAGAAATAGTAGTTTAATGCTTGCTTTTATCCGTGATAACAATACCGCCAAGTCAGTTACAGAAATATTTGACTGGTTGTATGAACAGTTAGGACATGAAGTATTCACTAGCCTCTTCCAGGTGATTTTGACCGACAGAGGAAGTGAATTTACTAACCCGCTGGCAATCGAATTTAATAAGGGCAATGGTCGCAGAACACATATCTTTTATTGTGATCCACAGCGTTCTGATCAAAAAGGTGGTTGTGAAGTTACACATGAGATGATTCGTCGTGTGCTTCCGAAGAAAATCTCTTTTGATAACTTAACTCAGGATGATATCAATCTTATGATGAGTCATATCAACTCATATAACAGAAAAAAGCTGAATAACCAGTCGGCACACCAGTTGTTCAGCTTCATTAATGGTGGGGATATTCTTGACAAGTTAGGAATAAAATCCATTCCCGCTAATGAGATTAACCTTACACCTCTATTATTGAAAAAATAAGAAACGTAGCGCCATTCGGAAGAAATACTGAACCGAATGAGGGGTGGAATTTAATCTTGCGAAAAAAGAAATAAAATTCGACCTCCGCTTAACGTGACTCTTTTTTCAGAGGATTAAGATCTCAAAAAAAGAATATCAGCATATGAAGCATAAAACAACTTGTTTCTAATAGTAAATTCCAGTTTTGAAGAACTTTGCAAAACTAACTTCCATAAAAATCATGATATTGTATCGAAATCTACCATTTCTTCAAAAATTGGTTCTATTTTTACATTTGAGAAATCAATCTTTTCTTCAACAGTCGCAATCTGGTCGCAATTCTCTGCTGTATTACTCTTGGATGCCTTATTTTTTCCTTGATTCCACCATCTAAGGACTTCATCGTCGGGAATAAAATTTTGCTCTCTCCATCCCGCCCCATGCCGCTCCGTAGTGCGCAAAATCCGCATAATTGCTGGGTTTTTGAAACTATTTATCATTCGTCCTGTGTCCTATTTGACCGTCCGCTTCACTCGAAAAGTTGTATAAAAATTGTAGTTGTTTGTAGGCATATTTTTTTGTGAAAAAGTGTGTCAGCTCCAAAATGTCAAAAATTGGATAAATCTTCCATGAAAAGGACTGGCACATTGTAGAGCCATGAAGAACATCCCTGATACTGTTTCTTTATCGCTTTTAGCCTATATTATAAGGTATCAATGCTAAAACTGCGGAAACCAGCAATGCACAAACTGCTTATTTGCAGCTCATACAAATATGAGTATACCCCCATCAGTTATTCAAGTCAACATTTTTCAGCGAACTACTTGTCTGCATAAAAAACTAGGAGGTTCACTATGCCAGAATACCAACTTCAAATCAAACAAGTGGTAGATTACCCACGATGCCGGATTTATCGTGAGTTCATCCACAAACTGATCAACGACCGGAGCATCCGCATAAACGGAGGCTCCGGCCTTTTTCATTTTACTGTACTTTGCAGCTATGCAAACTTCCGCACCTCATATCGCCGTATTGACGGGATCAGTTATACAGTCTCCCCCGGCGAATGGGTCTGCACCGTCAAGGAACTGTCTTGCTGGTTCCGCACCCGCTTTCATCGGCAGGCGCTGTCCATGCTGGATACCCTTCAGAAGCAGCACTTGATTTCCTATACACTGCTGGGCCGTGGCAATGTAGTCAAATATAAAATCCTCCACTGGGCCCGCCACAATTCCGCACTGGAGTACAATGCCCCATGCCAAAAGGATACCGGTTTTTTCTTCCTTCCAGTCTCTGTTGCCCTGGAACTGGTCAGCTCTGCCCGCTGCTCTGAAATGGACATCGTTCTGGATCTGTGGGTATCCGCTGTCTACAACGATACACAGGTGCAGGGGTCAGAGGTCGGTCCGGTAGCCTACTTTCGCAATGGTACAGGAAACCCGCTGGTCAGTTATACCGAACTCTCCTGCCGCTGGGGGCTGTCACGCGCTACCGTATGCCGTATACTGAAAAAGCTGGACGGTCTTGGGTATATCTCTATCATGTCGTTTCCCGGCCGGCATGGAAGCGTGATCTACCTGCAGAACTACCTATCCACCATGTTTGAGATTTCCGATGTTTTAATCGACAAGGAGGAAGTTGCCATGACCTTAAACATTCATCTGGAGCTTCCGGAAACTGCTGAAACCGAAGAGAGCCATTCCATCTCTGAGCATGAGGTCATTGTTTCGGATGCACTTTCCAGCGTTTCAAAATCGCACATTGAAACGATACTCCGCAAGATGGCTGACATCCTATCTACGCAAGGGATTTCCTGCTTTTCTTGCCCGCTCTCCCGCTATAAGTTATATCCCTTATCGGACGACTGCTGGGAAGAGTTGATTCCGCGTGCGCGAGGGAAATCTACAGTCCACTTTGGTCTGACCATCCTCTGCGGCACAAATACTTCAATCGCCACTTTTGAACTTACACTCACTCCCTCTGAGGAGCACGAAAATAGGAGGAACCTGAAATGAGAAAATTTGTTGAACCTGATGTTGCTGATAATCCCCTGTACCATGATACCTGGAAACTGCTGAAAAAATACCGGGATGTTGTGTGGAGCCTGGAGCTTTCTGTCCAGCATGTCCGCACCAAGTTTGAGATCGAGTATGGCACCTCCATCGAGGATTTTCTGGATTCAGTCTATCTGGCTGGCGCTGATTTGGCCGGAAGCGACATCGAGCACCATGCCAAATGCATTGAACGCAGCCACAAAATGCTCAAGCTGCTGGATTTCGCAGTCGAATTGCTGCGTACCAAGCACAAAAACGGTGAGGCATATTACTGGCTGCTGTACTACTCCTTCCTCTCGCCGCAGCAGCTCAAAAATGTTGAGGAAATCATCGAGACCCTACGACCGCATATTCGTGACATCAGTTTCAGAACCTACTACCGCAAACGCCGGGAAGCTATTGAAGCCCTCAGTTCCGTCCTTTGGGGCTATACCTCCAAGGACAGTTTAGACATGCTGGAACAGTTCTTTCCAGAGACAAAATCACCTTCCGGACAATCGGGCAAATAATTGGCACAATTCGGGAACAAAATTGGCATGGTTCTGCTCTTTCAGTGTAAATACCGATGTGTTAAACTGAATATGCTCAAACTTGCACCCAAAACCGAACAGGACAGTAACGGCACCTTTCATCAGGGTGCTTTTTTTGCTGCCCAGATGGCCGCCCGGCCATTTGAAAGCCCACATTTGTTTTGACAGGTGTGGGTTTTTCTGTTCCCTATTGAGCATCAAAAAATCATTCAGAATTGGAGGATCGCAAATTGAAGAAAACGAAAACCCCTCAAACTCCGCAGCTTCAGGAGCCGGATACCCAGTCCAAGCGCAGGCTTTCGCTGCCCAAAGTGGCTTACAGCGCCTTCCTGTGTGTGATGATGTCCATGATGTTCTGTCAGCCGGCTTATGCGGCAACAGATGTATGGACCAAGGCCAAAGAGATCATGCAGGATGTATACACCCAAAATCCTTGCCATCTCCACTATCGCCGCCATCGTCACTGCTTCGGTAGCCTTGCTGCTCATGAACTTCTCCCGTTCCGGACGGACGGTGGATGAAAGCCGCGCCTGGCTCAAACGAATCTGTATCACCTGGGCTATCCTCAACGGCTTGGGCTTTATTATGGCGTATGTGACACCGCTCTTTAGTGGCGGACAATGGACAGGCTGATTGACCGTCTGACTGCTCGCCGGAAAGGAGGCTTGCATTTATGGGCATTTTAGACGGCATAGTGGAATGGATCGCAGAACAGGTAATGGCCGGTCTTGATCTGGTGACCACATCGGTTTTTGGGTGCGCTGGGCTGTGATATGGCTGTATTTCTGCGTTATTTTCCCGCAGCAGAGACTATGTACTCTGTTTTTCGTGGCTCTGGCAATCGGGATCATCCTGCTCAACTGGGTCTGGCAGTTATTCAAAAACTTCGGTCTTGGCGCAGGTGTGGAAGCAGAAGATCCGGTAAAGCTGAGTATCCGTTCCGTTATTTTTTATCCTGCTGACGCTCTTTTCAGATGAGATCGTCAATATTGTTCTTACCATCGGCGGCACCCCCTACCACTGGATCATGGAGTCCGACCTTCCTGCATTAAGCTTTGCAGACTTCAATTCCGTGATGCTGGTCATCATCGGTGTGTGTGCCAATGGGGCTGTGGCGCTGATTACCTTGATTTTGGTTCTCATCCTGGCCTGGAACTACCTAAAACTTCTGTTCGAGGCAGCCGAACGGTATGTGCTGCTCGGTGTACTGGTCTACACGGCTCCTGTGGCTTTTTCCATGGGCGCCAGCCAGACCACAGCAAACATCTGGAAATCCTGGTGCCGGATGCTTGGCGGTCAAATTTTCCTATTGGTCATGAACGCCTGGTGCCTGCGCCTGTTCACAAGCATGGTGGGGTCCTTCCTTGCGAACCCGCTTTCGTTGTAAGGGAGGTCTTATCCTTGAAGAAACTCAAAAAAATTTTATTTGCGGCCTTTACAGTCGCAATTCTCTCCTGCCTGCTCTGCCAGCCGGCTTTGCCGCTATCTCCGAAAGCGATGTGCAGGCTCAGGTAGACGCTGTGGGAAAAGAAGCCGTTTCCGGCAATGTGTTTATCTGGTTTCTCTGTGCTATCGGCTTTCTCAAAGTCGGCCAGAAAATCGATTCCTTCCTCTCCAGCCTGGGTGTCAATGTAGGACATACCGGCGGCAGCATGTTGGCTGAGGCTATGATTGCTGCCAGAGGCATCGGCGGCATCAAGAACTTTTCCAGTCACCACTTTGGCGGCGGAGAAACAGCAGTTCCACCAATGTCAACACAAACGGTGGTAAAGGCAGCGGCGGCTTTGGAGCAGGGTTTGCCAGCGGCGGTCTTGCTGGAGTGGTGAGCCGAAAAGTCACAAACAGTGCCATCAAAACAGCCACCACAACTCCCGGCTCCAAGCCTTCCGGTCTTGGCAGTCTTTTTAGGCGATGCTGCAGCCGGAGGATCGGCGGCCATATGTACGCTTCTTCCGTCAGTAAGGGCGGCAATTTTGCCAACAACGTAATCGGCAGCGTAGCCACGGGCAGTATCAGCCAGATGGGTGCCATTTCCGGTGAAAAAGCCGCCGAAGCCCTGCACTCTTACATGGGATATGCGGCACTGGAATCCGGGCTGAAAATGTTCCGACCTTCCAAAATGTCGAAATCGGCGGCGGCCCATCACCCGGCACAGAATTGACTGCGGAACATCCCGAAGGCATCTCCTTTGGTATGTACCACGCAGACCAATATGTTGCCCCGGAAGGCCAGTACACCACCATTCATGCCGTGGATGGCACAGCATGGTATAAGCAGTACGCTGTGGATGCTGTTGACAAATCGCCCTATATGGCTCCTGACGGTTCTATCGCCTTCAACGTGTCCATTGTCAAAAAGCTGCCTCCAGCCCCGAGGAGAAAGGACAAGATATAAATGCCAGAAGATCAGAAAAGCGGTTTTTCCGAAGCTGTGGAGACCGGCGCCTCCGCAGCGCATACCATCCGCGGCGCAATCAAAACCGGAAAAGCTATTTCCTCCGCTGCCAAAGGCGCTGCCGCAGGCGGTCACTTACGGTGCAGTTGCAGGCGCAGTGTGGGCAGGCCGGAAGCATATCGGGAAAATCATTGTGGCAGTCATTGCCCTGCTTATGCTGCCGGTATTATTTGTTCTCATGCTCCCCGGTCTTATTTTCGGTGGACTGACCAATGCCTTTTCGTCATCTGACCCCGAAATTCCGATTTTGAATAGCGAAACAGCGATTATTGAGAACGCCAACGAGATCACCTTTACCCTCAACGGCATCTTGGGTGAGGCACTGGATGATGTACTTGCCCGGATCGAAGCTGACTTTGCGGCATCGGGAGCCGACCATATGGAGGTCAAAAATGCCTATTCCGGCGGTCCCATTTATAACGCCAACCTGTTTATCTCTCAGTATTGTGCGGCCAAAGACAAGGATTTTGAAAGCATTTCTCTGAATGACCTTGCCGCCACCCTGCGGGAAAACAAACAGCATCTATATTCCTACACTAGCAAGCAAGAGATTCGTGAAAGCACCGTGACTGATCCGGAGACTGGGGAAGAAACAACGGTGTCCGAAACATGGATGGTCTATACCGTCCGTTACAACGGTGAGTCCTATTTTTCTGATGTTGTATTCCAGCTTACCGATGACCAAAAGGAGCTTGCATCTGATTACGCTTCCAACCTAAGCCTGTTCTTGGGCGATGGTCTGCTGCAAAATCTGGAAGCGTGGACCGGAAACAGCATCACCGCTCTGGGCGATGTTACTTTCACCGACGGGATCACACCTGTTGTTTACTACAATCAACTGGATGAACGCTATGCCGGTAAAGCATATGGTACGGACAATATTGGCGGTTATGGCTGCGGCCCTACCGCTATGGCAATCGTGGTGTCCTCTCTGACGGACGATATGGTTGACCCTGTGGAGATGGCCGAGTGGTCTTACAACAACGGCTACTGGTGTAAAAGCAGTGGTTCTTACCATGCACTGATACCTGCCGCCGCTCAAGAATGGGGGCTTCCGGTTTCCGGCTGTACCACTGCGGAACCACAACGCATCACAGACGCACTGGCTAATGGTAAACTGGTAGTAGCAATCATGTCTGAAGGCCACTTTACCTCTTCCGGTCACTTCATTGTCCTGCGTGGCGTAAAAGACGGCAAGATCATGGTGGCTGACCCTGCCAGTTACACACGGAGCGAACAGCTCTGGGATCTGTCCATTATCTTAAATGAGGCCAGCCGGCGCGCTGGAGCTGGCGGTCCGTTCTGGATTATCGGCTGATGTGCCCGCCCGGCTTCGGAAACGAGGTTAATCATGAATCATAAAATCGACCGAGATACCTACATAATACCACCGAATTTCATCGAGTCAGGCACCTTCTTCGGTGGTATGTTCAAAGCCCGCAATGTGATTGAAGCCGGCATCCTGGCATTTGCCATTGGTGTGCCGGTTTTTTCATTGCTCCCTCTTGGCCTGACTGCCCGTATCATCGCTTTGTGCCTGACCGCACTGCCAGCAGCATTGGTGGCGCTTATCGGAGTTTCCGGTGAGAGCCTTTCCTCTTTTCTGCTGATTTTCATAAAGTACCTGCGAAACCGCCGCATTGTAGGCGGTAACAGCGCAGAAGATGCGGTTCCTGCGACAGAGCATGGCGGCAAGCATATTAAAAGAAGGTACACAAGCCCGATAAGGCTCCCAGGCGGTCACGGCGCTCCGGCAGAGAGGATTTCCCAGCGGAGTTTGATGAGGTTCGTAGCTACGAGATCCGCCAAAAACTCCGTCCTGTGAAAAAGCAGAAGCCTGCCAAGGAGAAGAAAGCCGCCAGGCAAAAAAAGAAGGTCTCCAAGGAGCGCAAAGTAAAACGCCCTATCCGCACTCCAGGAGCCGAAGCCCGCCTGCCTTAACCCGGTAGCAGATTATCTGCCGATTTCCAAAATTGAAAACGGCATCATCTACACGAAGGACCACCGCTATGTCAAGGTCGTCGAGGTAGTACCCATCAATTTTATGCTGCGCAGCGCCCAGGAACAGCGGAACATCATCTATTCCTTTGTATCCTACTTGAAAATCAGCCCCATCAAGCTGCAAATCAAGGTACTGACACGCCGGGCAGAGATCAACCGCCATCTGAATACCGTTCGGAAGGAGATGGAACAGGAAACCAATGAACAGTGCCTGCTCATGCAGGAAGACTACCTCCAGTTCGTTCAGCAGATTGGTTCCCGTGAGGCAATTACCCGACGTTTCTTCCTGATTTTTGAATGTGAGCCGTGGAGCAACACCAAGCGCTCTGATGAAGAAGGCGAGGCAATCAATGCCCTGCAAAGTGCAGTCCATACTGCTACCAACTACCTCCGTCAGTGCGGTAACGAGGTCATCGTTCCGGAAAACTGGGATGAGTTTACGGTAGATGTCCTCTATAACCTGCTCTGCAGAAATGAAAGTGCTGTAAAGCCGCTCTCCATCCGGGCACAGGAGGTTGTGGCTGAGTACCTTGCCAAAGGGCGCGACAGTGAGATCGACCATATCCCCGCCACCGAATTCTGTGCGCCAAAAAGCATTGACTTCACGCATGGTCACCATATCTGCATTGACGGTCTGTATTATGCTTATTTGCTGGTGCCCTCTGATGGCTACAAAACGCAGGTTCCAGCCGGCTGGCTCAGTCTTATCGTCAATGCCGGTGATGGGATCGATATGGATATGTTCCTCTCCCGTCAGCCCAAAGAAACCATCATCCAGAAAGTCGGACAGCAGCTACGTATCAACCGTTCCAAAATCAAGGACGCCAGCGACACCAACACCGACTTTGATGACATTGATGGCGCTATCCGAAGCGGGTACTTTCTCAAAGAGGGTCTTGCCAACAACGAGGACTTCTACTACTTGAATCTGCTGATTACCATTACTGCCTCCAACGAGGAAGACTTGGAATGGAAGGTCAGCGAAATGAAAAAGCTCCTGCTCTCACAGGACATGAACGCCTGCACCTGCCATTTTCGGGAGGAACAGGCGTTTTTTATCTGCCCTGCCATTGGTGGCAATGGAAAAGAAACTGTATGAGCGGGGTAAGCGCAACCTGCTGACAGGCGGTGCGGCAAGCTGTTATCCCTTTACATCCTATGAGATGTGTGATGATAACGGTATCCTGCTGGGGGTCAACAAGTACAACAGTTCCCTTATTATCGTGGACATCTTCAATTCTGCGGTCTATAAGAACGCCAATATGTCGATCCTTGGCACGAGCGGAGCCGGCAAAACCTTTACCATGCAGTTGATGGCGCTGCGAATGAGGCGGAAAAATATCCCCATTTTCATTGTTGCGCCCCTAAAAGGCCATGAATTCCATCGCGCCTGCTCCAATGTGGGCGGCTCCTTTATCCAGATTTCACCGGCCAGTCCCCACTGCATCAATGTCATGGAGATTCGGCGGGTAGACCGCTCGGTGAATGAACTTCTGGACGGTCCAGGCATCCAGTTATCTGAACTTGCAGCAAAGATCCAGCAGCTCCACATATTTTTCAGTCTGCTGATCCCCGATATGTCTCACGAGGAACGACAGCTTTTGGACGAAGCCCTTGTTCGTACCTATAATACAAAAGGCATCACTCATGATAACGCCTCTTTGGAAGACCCTGCAAAGCCCGGCCAGTACCGTGAAATGCCGGTGCTTGGTGACCTGTACGAAATTTTGAAAACCTCCAAGGAAACGATGCGTATGGCCCACATCCTAAACCGTCTGGTAAACGGAAGCGCCAGCACCTTCAATAAGCAGACCAATGTTCGGCTCGACAACAAGTACACTGTTTTGGATATTTCCTCCCTCACCGGAGACCTGCTCACCGTAGGTATGTTTGTGGCGCTGGACTTTGTTTGGGACAGAGCCAAAGCCGACCGTACAGAAGAAAAAGCCATCTTCATCGATGAGTGCTGGCAGCTTCTATCCGGCGCCGGTGCTGCTGGTGTAAGATTGGCTGGCGATTTCCTTTTGGAAATTGCCAAAACCATACGCGGTTACGGCGGCGCCTCGATTTTTGCAAGCCAGGATCTTGCCGATTTCTTTGACCTTGACGGCGGCAGATTTGGTAAGGGCATCATCAACAACTCCAAGACCAAGATCATTCTGAATCTGGAGGACGACGAAGCCCAGCGGGTACAGGAAGCCCTGCACCTGTCCGATGCTGAAACAATGGAGATCACTCACTTTGAAAGAGGTCACGGTCTGATTTCTACCAATAACAACAATATTATGGTGGAGTTCAAAGCCAGCCCTCTGGAAAAGGATCTGATCACTACCGACCGCCGCGAGCTGCGTGAAATCGTAGAGCGAAAACGCCGTGAACAATCCACATCTGCCGAACAGCAGATATAACAATTTGAAAAGCGAGGTGATTCCCATGTGCAATTTTCCTGCCAGACGCCGCTATGCGTCTGCTTTGCGTCTGTATTACGCCTAAAAGCCAGTTTTGCCAGCCAGATCATCTTTTTAGCTTACACTGACTGGCTTTCCTTCCTATTTTAATGCGTCTTGAATACGCCTATATTACGCCATTGGAGGTGATACCCATGAAGACCAGGGCTGAAATCTATGGAAATGAAGCTGCGGCTCTGCTGCGGATCGTCACGATGTATCCCGGTCTCAATATGCAGCAGCTTCTCTGCTTTCACCCTGGCAAAGAAGAAATCATCAAGACCCTGCTCTCCCATCTACAAAAAGCAGGGTCGTATTTTTCAAACTGATACAGGCGGTTACTTTCCGTCTGGTTGGGCAGCAAAATCAGACAGCTCCCTGATACGGGCTGCCTGGGTACTCTTGGATTTTATCGGGCAGGTGGAATACCATGCTCCCGGTGATTTTCCGGTCAAGCTTATCTTCTTTGCAAACGGTGAACTATACGAAATCATCTACGCAGCTTCCGGCCAGGAGGCCCTGATCAACCATGCGCTTCGGGATGACAGCAGCGGTGGACGCCGCATCATTTTGGTCGATAATCCGGAAGACATTCGCCGCATTGACTGCCCTGGCATTTCCGGTTTCTGCACTGTGGATGCAGCGGGCCAGGTGCATTACTTTAAGAAGACAGGAGGAACTTGATTGGAACGAAAAATTATCTCACACCGGATTGGAAGCATTCTTGATGATATATCCCGTTTGAGCAATGCGCTTTACGCGATGGATACCACGGATATTCAGCGCTATCCGGACAACTATGAAGTCTTATCCACTGATGCCGCCCTGCGGGCAGAGAAAATTGCCTGCAGGCTGCGGCATTTGATATATTCCAGCACCACTATCCGCAAAGGCGATTACCTGACATCCGCCGGTATTGTACACGGAATTGAGGTTGTCTATGAGGACGGTGTACTGGAGGTCACCCTGCCCGGGCTACTCCCAAAACGCAAGCAGAGGCAAAACACTGAGTTTCTGCTCGACCCGTTCTACTTCTCATTGGAGCAATACGCCAAAGAGCATCCCATGCCCCGCTTCAGCGATTGTGTGGTGTGCTTTACGCAGGTTTATGACCAGTGCCTTCCCACCCGGCGTATCCGTGACTACGACAATCTGGAAGAAAAGCAGCTTCTGGATGTCCTCTCCACCTTCGTCATGGCTGACGATACCGGCCTGCTCTGCGATGCCTACAACACCGCTGCGCTGGGCGAAAAGGACTGTACCAGAATCAGTGTCATGGAAAAAAAGCGGTTTCCCGCCTGGCTTGCTGAGCATGAAAACACCCTAAAATCCATCTCGGATTTTTGAGCATTTTCAGCCATTGCTTGTCCGACCTGCCGCAACACAGTATTTCGCCCCGGATTTCGGGGCTTTTTTCTGTCGTTACACCACGGATTTTTACCGAAGTTCCTTGCAGTCTCGGTAAAAGCCGCACACCACAAGGAGGTGATCACTTGGGAAATTCCCACAGCCAGACACGATGGCGTACAGGCTTCTCTCTCTGACTGCCATCTCCGGCGAGTTCCCCACAGACCAGCTTAACAGACTTCCCGGCAGCCCATATTATCTGGAGTCTGTTGTCACTGCACTGAAAAAAGACGGGCTGCTGCGTACCTATTACCGGGATAAACTGCGCGGCTACCGTTTGGGGCCGCGAGCCAAAGCCACTCTGCTGGAAAGCCGGCCGGACAGGTTTGCCAGCTACCTGACAGGAGATACCGACACTAACCGTTTGAAATGCGAAATTGACCGAAGACTCCGGCTACACCGCCTGGCAGAAACCTATGTGACCATGGATAATGCGGGTGTATGTGTGTATCGGGATGAAAAACCGGCAATTTTTGCGCCGGAGGGTTACGCTGGCGGCATGATTGTCTATCCTGCTTTTTTCAGTTCGAGAGAAGTGAAAGAAATGGGGATCGACACCACGAAGATCCGCAGTTCCCGCTCCACTGGAATACTCCTTGCGCCCTCCGGCATCTTCGTGACCTACAACAGCAGCAGCGCCCTGATGAAGTGGCGCTACAAATCGGAAATGCGGGTCAAGGCATTGATTTGGAGCGTAATCTGCCAACAGCGCCTGTCCCCACAGTTTCGCCATGAGGATGTTCATGGACTGATTCTGGGCAACAGCATGGATCTGGCTTACCAGATTTTGACCAGCACCGGAGGACGCAAACATGATTTCTTCATGCTGGATGGCAGCTATGAGCATTTTCTTTATCTTACCAACGACCATCAGGGGAGGTGATACTTGCACTATTGTGCGACCCTGGGAAAACTGCGGAGCTGGATCGCATTCTGCTCCAAGGTCTTACTGCGAGGCAGCCCGGACTGGCTATTGAGCATGACGGCATTTCACCAGATGGCTCACCAGTCCTATTTGGCTATTTCTGCGATCTGCCTCGTATCGCACGCTTTAACACCTCTCTCGAACTATCCGAGCGCCCGGGCACACTGATCTGCTTTGACTTCCAGGCAGAGGTACTTCGCAGCTACTGCGGTTCCCGGGTGCGCTTCCAGACCATTGACTTCACAAAATTCGAGGGGAGGTTATTCCCATAAACAAGAAAAAACTAATCGTGAGCCTGATTGCAGCGCCCTTTGCCATTCTTGCAATCCTATACGCAGGCGGCTTTCTGGCACAGCTTTTGGGTAACTATGCAACCTGGAAACAGGGCGGCGGCATTCCCGGCGATGGTACTTCACCGCTGGCCGCTTCGCCCGACTTCCTTCTCTGCCTTTCCTCTGTGCTCCGACCGCCTTATGGCGTGTATGGCATCTTGATCTGCATTGGCTTGTTAGCAGTGCTGCTCATCATGGTCATGCGCATGGGATATGGTGATGCCGGCGAGTATGATGAAGACCGTAATTTCTCCTACTCCGCCAAAGGCACTTATGGCACCTCCGGCTGGATGTCCCGCAAAGAGATGTCCGGCGTACTGGATCTGGTGCCCGACCTGCGCAAACACAAGGGTGTTGTACTGGGTATGCTGGATGGCAAAGCAGTCTGCATACCGGAAGATACCAGAATCAACAGTAATCTGGCAGTCTACGGCGCCAGTGGTTCCATGAAAACCCGTTCGTTTTGTATGAACCGTATCCTTCAGGCCACTGTCCGAGGTGAAAATGGCGCCGGATAATCGTTGATCATCTGCGATCCCAAATCGGAATTGTACGAGAAGTCAAGCGAATTTCTCCGCAGCCGGGTATTGTGTCAAGGTATTCAACCTCGTTTCGCCTGAAAACTCAGATTCCTGGTGTTGCCTTGCCGAAGTTGAGGGACAGGAACTAATGGCTCAGCTTTTTGTAGATGTCATCATCAAGAACACCACGAACAACGGCAAGAGCGACCATTTCTGGGATGCCTGCGAGATGAATCTGCTCAAGGCCTTGGTACTGTATGTGGATCAAGGCTATGCAGAAGAAAACCGCAACATTGGCGAAGTCTACCGGCTGCTGACTCTCAATGGGGAATCCCAACTTGACACATTGTTCGAGGCGCTTCCTTCCACGCACCCTGCCAAAGCACCCTACAGCCTGTTCAAGCAGGCCAGCGACACAGTGCGAAGCGGCGTGATTATCGGTCTGGGCAGCCGCCTCCAGGTATTCCAGTCTGAACTGATCAAAGAAAATTACCGCTAAGAATGAGATCGATCTGGAGCTTCCGGGTCAGCAGCCTTGTGCCTACTTCCTCGTTACCAGCGACCAGGACAGTACCTTTGATTTTCTGGCCTCGCTGTTTCTATCTTTCTGCTTCATCAAACTGGTGCGATATGCAGACCACAACTGCGAGGGTGGCAAACTGCCTGTGCCCGTCCATATCCTTGGGGAAGAACTGACAGCGTGCGGCACGATCCCCGACCTCTCCCGCCGGCTCAGCGTAATACGCTCCCGGAATATCTCCATGTCCTGTGTGTTCCAAAATCTAGCAGGATTGCAGAACAGATACCCACAGAATTTGTGGCAGGAGATCATTGGAAACTGTGACGCGCAGTTGTTTTTGGGCTGTACAGACCAGCTTACTGCCGAATTTATTTCTGCCAGGACAGGGCTTGCCTCCGTAGCAGTATCCAGTAAGTCCAAACAGCTGGGCACCTGGCGTATCTCCAACTATACACCGGAGTTTCGTGAGACCTCCGGTGTTGGAAAACGCCCTGTACTTACTCCTGATGAAGTCCTGCGACTCCCGCTGGATCAGGCACTCATCATCATCCGCGGCAAGAAGGTTCTGCAGGTAGACAAAATGGATTACTCCAAACATCCGGAAGCCAAGTATCTGCGTTCCTGCAAAGCATCTGCCCATGTACCGGAATGGCGCCGCTTGGAAGAAGAAGCCGCCAAAACACCGCAGCCCGCGCCGAAACCGGCTCCTGCAGCAAAGAAACCGGCAAAGCGCAAAGCCACCAAACCGGCATCCCCCACGGATAAATCACCCAAAGAGGCTCCGGCTCCCAAATCTGCCGGTACGCCGGAAGGCATTATCACCACAGACAAGGATTCCATCCTGTCTTAAACAAAACTATCAAATTCATAGGAGGTTTTAATCTATGGCAACCAAGAAAAAAGAACTTCTGGAACAGGACGCTCCTGTTACCGAAACCGTTATGTCGGAAGGCGAAACTCTGCCGGCCGATACTGCTCAACCTGAATCCCTTCCTGCTGACGCTGGCGATGGTCTGGATTTGAACGAACTGCTGGGGCAGATGGATCAGCCCCTGGAGGACACCTCTGCCGAAGATATGGCTGAAGATCCCCTTCCTGAACTCACCGAGGAGGAAATGTTCGGGAATACGCCTTCTGAAACAGACGATCAAAGCGCTGCTCCCACTGATATGCCGGAAGACTTTGATGTGCAGCCGCCTGATGTTTACGAAGATAACGCCGACGCTGTGCAGGAACCCCCTGCATCTCCCAAGCCCAAGCGTACCAGCCGAAAGAAGAAAGAAGCAGCTGCTCCTGAAGAAACTGTCACAGAGGAAGTCCCTGCCGAAACAACAGAGTCGGCGGATACAGCCGAAACCATTTCTGATTGCGGAGGAACCTGCTGTGGAGCCTAACGTTCCTGCCGTGGAGGAAGCTGCCGCTCCTGCCCCCACTCCGTCTCCTCCCCGGCATCAGCCCCGCCCCCAGCGCAGCGAGGCCCCCGTCCTTACCATCCGCAGCCGGGATGATGTCGAGACTGCCGAAGACCGTGATGATGTAATCTGGCATGAAATCCATAATGCCTACCGCACCCGCAAGATCATCACCGGCAAGCTGGGCGGCATTGAACAGCTGGACAACCGCAAGACGGTGGCAGTTGTGGATTACAAGGGGTTCCGTGTTATTATCCCTATCAAGGAAATGATGATCAATCTGGGCCGCAGTCCTTCCGGTCAGGAATATGCCGACCTTATGCTGCGCCAAAATAAGATTCTTGGCAACATGCTCGGCGCTGACATTGACTTCATCGTGCGTGGTATCGACTCCAAGACCCGCAGCGTAGTTGCCAGCCGCAAGGAAGCCATGCTGCGCAAACGCCAGATTTTTTATCTGGATACGGATGCTGCCGGTATGTACCGTGTCTATGAGGGCCGCATCGTCCAGGCGCGTGTGATTGCAGTGGCCGAAAAGGTTGTGCGCGTGGAAGTTTTCGGCGTTGAAACCTCCATTCTTGCCCGTGACCTTGCCTGGGATTGGATCGGTGACGCCCATGAGCGTTTTTCCGTAGGCGATGAGGTTCTGGTCCGGATTCTCAGCGTGCGGCGCAACAGTCTGGAGGACTTGGGCATCAAGGCTGACATCAAGAGTATTTCCGAGAACACCGACAGGGACAACCTGCAGAAGTGCCGTATCCAGGGCAAGTATGCCGGCCGTGTCACAGATGTCCACAAGGGCGTTGTCTATGTGCGTCTTTCCAATGGTGTCAATGCGGTAGCCCACTCCTGCTATGACTACCGGATGCCCGGCAAAAAGGACGATGTATCTTTTGCCGTCACCCGTCTGGATATGGAGCGGGGGTGTGGCCGTAGGTATTATCACCCGGATCATCCGTCAGAACCTGTAAGCAAAACAATGCCAGAGGAGCAGATAAACCACTGCTCCCCTGGCTAATTTTTTGTCCACAGTTTTTAGTGTCATACTGCACTTACTCAAGCGCAAGCAATACCTCTCCGAGTTTCTTCCACTGCTCTACCACAAAACCAAAAGACAGTGTATCTTCTTCCGCAAAAACATAGTTACGTTGCATATTCTGATAGTCCTTACGAAGTGCTTCATTATCAGAAAACCCTCTGAGCAACTGAAAATCAGAAAACTTCTTTTCCGCCAGATCACTGCCTGTTCTTCGGGTCTCTTCCAGTCTTTTTTATACCCCAGCATCTCAAGGAATGTCTGCTGATTTTGAATCATTTCCTGAATCTGCTTTAAGTCGAACATGACACTGACATCGTAAAGATGTTTTGCCACATCAAAATACATCTTACGCTCATAATAGAATTCAGCAGCAAAAATCTTGTCGGCAAAAATCCTCTCTAACCGAATCGTGTTAATCATAAAAGGGACAACATCATATTGTGACCGAAGAATATTTCGCTGTTCTTCGGTGGCATAGGTGTAAAAAGTATCGGTTCAATTTCAAGCGGTGTAAAAGGCTCGCTGACGGTAAAAGATGTACCTTCTACTTTGACATATCCAAACCGTTGGAGCGGATCATCCGTGTCAATGCCTACAAGTGGAGTGTAATCATAGACAGTTGTGATACTACCTTTCCGATCATCTTCGAGATCCTTTCTGGATGTGCGTGGCAAGGCCTGATATTTCTTTGTTGCCATCTCCAGCCGTTTCTTAGCCTGGCTGTTACTGCAATTATCGATGCACACCGTCAAGTCAATATCCTCTGAAAACCGGCGGATACTTTTCTGTGCTTTATACAGGGCTGTTCCGCCTTTAAAATAGGCTGGTAATGTTACCTGTTTCCCTGCCAACTCCCTCAACAGTAGCGTAACATAATAGTCCTTCTCCAAAATATCAGCCCGAATGCTACTATCCTCATGGATTAAATTGATAATATTCAAAAAAGCAAATTTATCCTCGTGCAGTTTCATAACTACCCTCCAACAAAATGTCTATGGTCCGAAGCAAAGTTTTTTGCCCATAATATTTTCTGGCCATCAGAATC
>VOFC01001470.1_pt1 | contig 18000 bp, 30 predicted proteins | sample 5384161 | NCBI WGS metagenome assembly VOFC01 (sample SAMN12384722, study PRJNA508395) | human gut metagenome | isolation source: healthy gut B | host: Homo sapiens
AGTTATTATAAAGCTAGAAAAGATAAAAGATAGAGATAAAGATGATTTTGAAATGACAGTGTATAATATTAAGTGTGTTGGATTTATTAATCTCTTTGATCGGAAATTATAATAAACCAACACATTTTATTTTGCAATATATTTTTTGATAGAACTAAAGACTTTTCGTCAGAAATTTGTACATTTATCTAAATAACAAATAGTAATTTGAAAGTGAGTTGTTGAGATGGAAATATTAGAATATGGTAATCCCAAAAATGAGAAAATCATTTTGATTCACGGTTTTCAAAGTCCATATCAAATATGGGATGATTATATTGATTACTATAAAAAATGACTACTGTGTAATTGTTCCTATTCTTGCAGGTCATAATATCAGTGAGAAAGAGGATTTTGTATCATTCGATATTTGTGCTAAGGAATTAGAAGAATACTATATTACTAAAATATGGTAATAAAAGTTTTTGCAATTTATGGTATGAGTATGGGTGGCATTTTAGCAAGTTATATTTGGAATAATAAAAATATAGAAATAGAAAAACTAATATTAGAGAGTTCTCCTCTTTTATCTTGGAATAAATTTATGACAAATTATTTTACAAAATGGTATTTGAATATTACTCATAAAACTCAAAATAGAGATGAAAAACCATAAAACAAGCCATTGGCACTATTATTAGCGAAGATAAAGTAGATGTGTTTTTAGAGTTGTTTGATTATCTGTCGGACAAAACAATAATTAATTGTGTTCAGGAAGTTGGAAAATTTAATTTACCTAGTGATATTAACACACCCAATACAGAGATTTATTATTTTTATGGTAGTAAAATAAATGAGATTTTTATTTCGTAAAGTTGCACATTATTTGAAGAAAAAAACTATCAAAATACTACCACTATTTGTTTAAAAGGAAAAGGTCATTGTGAAGATGCACTAATTAATCCCGAAGAACATATTAAAACATTAAATAAAGTATTAAAAAATAAATTCAAATTCTAAAAGTATTCTATTTTTTTTGCTGACTTATGTTATAATCCTATTAGTTAAAAAAAGAAACTTGTAATTATTTAGTTTACGTTAATAAAAAGAAGGAGATTGTGTTATGAAAAAGTATGTTTTAAATATGGGAACTAAAAAATACCATATTATTGGCAGATGTTGTCATTCTAAAGGCTATCAAAAAAAATGATTCGAATTTTAAAGAATATGAAACTGAAGATGAAATTATAAGAGAACATCAAAATTATGTGAGTAAATGTAAAATTTGTTTTAAAAACAAATAATCATATTGAAGGTGAGAGTTTATGAAAAAGAAAATATTATTAGGATTATTAGTTATTATTTCGTTGTTTACAATAACAGGATGTGGTCAAAATGGAAACTCTGGTAAAACTTATTCATTAGGAGATACAGTTAAAACAGATATAATTAGTTTTAAATTAATTGCAGGCGAGTTTACATATGCATTAGTCAATACTAATGGTGATGAATTTGCAATGCCAAAAAGAATATAATGCAGAAGATGACAATAACAATCCATATGTTGCAGCAAAAGGTCATACTTTAGCAGCATTTACCTTTTGTGTAGAAAATTTAGATAGGGCTTCTATCGATATTGGTGGTTCTTTTAATTCTGAATTTGGCTCAATAACTTACGAAAAAAGAAAACTATGGTATTAATAATGATTCTGAAGTTGTTTTTAAAGCAACATCAGAAGATAATTTAAATTGGGAAAGTTATTCATATGATAATATATTACTTCAAGCGGGTGAAAAAAAAAATATTTTAGAGCATATATTGATATTCCTACGGATGTAGAAAAATTAGATGATACTATGGAACTAACTATCTATTTACCAACTTCAGAAGATAAAACAGAGGCATTTACTTTTTGTAATTTCAGAAGATGATAGAAATAACTATAAAGACGATGAAATTACAGAGGATATAGCAATAAAAAATTTGGATAAAAAGGTCATTCAAGAATATTTTAATAATCATTTAGTTGATTATAGTATTATGAATAGTGACGAAATTAAATCTTCTGTTGAGAGTAGAAAATTAAATGTTATTGAAATTGGTGGAGGCGGAATATGGAAAGGGTCATTTACTTTTCAGACTTCTGGCAGAATTTATGAAAAAAGTGATAATGGATATGCAGTTGGTTATACAAATAATAGAACTTGGGGCATTTCAGATAACAAATTAACACTTTCTTGGGTTAATGGTAATAAAGAAACGATAAGCACAATATGTGAAGTTAGAAAAATACAAGATGGAGCATATTTATTATTAGATAATGGAGAAATATTTGGCATTCTTTATGAGTAATAAAATATTTAATTAGAATAAATTTAAATTAAAATTTAACCATAAAAATTATATAACTAATGGTTTGGCTAGAACCTAGTCTTTGGCGACTAGGTAACACACTACGATATTGGCAGAGCCAATATCGTAGTGTGCAAAGGGAGAGCCTCTTTTGAAAACCCATTTAAGCACTATATTACTAAATGCGTATTAATGATATGTAGTAATATAGTGCCTTTTTATTTCAACTTGCGTTTCATAAAAAAAAAAAGACTATCGCCATTTTCATTCGCTAAAGCGAACAAAACGTGCCGCGTCTTTTTAAATGAAAACAACCTATGTGCTTTGATGACACTAGGTTGTTTTCTTATGAATTATTTATTAAGGATTTGAATTTATTATGAGGATTTTTTATTAATAATATAAGGAAAGGAGAAATTAATATAGATAGCAAAACAAGACAAAATATTTTAAGACGTGCCTCATATACATTTAATGAGGTGGAATATGGACAAATATAAGGTAAATAATATATTTGATGATATTGCTCTTACTTTAGACAAACTAATTAGTTCATTTTTCTTATTTTTTTTAGACGAAGATTTAAAATTTAATGATATAATAGATACGGATATAATCTTAGACTTATAGAGGAGATGTTATGATAACGGACGACTATAAGGTAGGAATATATTTAAGATTATCTAGAGAAGATGAGAGGTTAGGTGAAAGTGGTAGTATATCAACGCAACGAGATTTGCTTTTAAATTATATTAGAGATAATAATTTACTCTTTGTAGATGAGTATGTCGATGATGGAGTTTCTGGAACAACTTTTGATAGAGATGGCTTTAAAAGAATGATTAAAGACTGTGAAGATAAAAAAAAATCAATATGATTATTACTAAAGATACATCAAGACTTGGAAGAGATCATATTGAGTTTGGCTATTATGTTGAAAAGTATTTTCCAGAACACGGAATTAGGTATGTAGCAGTTAATGATGGAATTGATACGGCAAAAAAATTCTTCTGCTAATGATATGTTAGTATTTAAAAGTGCTTTTAATGATATGTATGTTAAAGATATATCTAATAAGTTAAGGAGTTCTTTATATACTAAAAAGAGAAATGGTCAGTTTGTTGGAGCTTATGCTCCTTATGGCTATAAGAAAAGCGAAGAAGATAAACATAAGTTAGTAATTGATGAAGAAGCTGCTAAAGTTGTTAGAAGAATATTTAATATGTTCGCAAATGGCTCATCACTTGGAACAATATGTGATACTTTAACAAATGAGAAAATTCCAACACCTAGTCAGCATAAAAAATATGAAGATAGGACAAAATAATTATCATTATGGAGTTTGGGCAACGAGAACAGTAAGAGATATACTTGCTTGTCCAACATATATTGGAAATCTTACGCAGTGCAAACAGAAGAAGATTAATTATAAGTCTAAAAAAACGTATTCATACAAGAGAAGATAATTGATTGTATGTGAGAATGCTGTACCTGCTATTGTAGATAAGGGCGACTTTTGAATTAGTACAGAATATGTTTAAAAGCAATAAAAAATCGTTTTAAAGGAGATGGCATTACTAATAGTTTATTACTTCGTGGACTTATTTTTTGTAAAGAGTGTGGTCATACTTTTGGTTTTAGAGCTCAAAACCGTGTAACTAAAAAAATATGGAGAGGTTACTAGAATATACGGTAATTGTAATTACTGGGCAAAAAAAAAAAACAAGGAGTATGCACTCCTCATAGTGTGAAGTATTTTGAAATTGAAGAAATTGTTTTAAAAGAGTTAAGGCGAATGTGCAAGAAATATATTAATACTAATATGTTAGAAAATGCTTTAAAAAACTCTGATAAGCTAAAAAAACAAGAAAAACAAAATACTTTATGAAATTAATAAGTTAGATAACGAGATAGAAAATTTAAAACGAAAAATTGATGTTTGCTATAATGATAAGTTAGATGGTAATATAACTTTAGAGATGTATAAAAGAACATATAATAATTTTACTCTTGATATAAAGAATAAGGAAAAGGAAATTAAACTTTATAAAGAGCAGTTAAAAAATCTCGAAAATACAAATGTTACCGATGATAAATACTACGCACAAAAAATAGAAGAGTTTTTAAAACTAGAAAAAACTACTAGAGCTCTCATTACAACACTTATTGATAGAATCGAAATTGATGAAGATAAAAATATCGATATTTATTATAAGTTTAGGCTAGTATAATATATAAGGATGTGAGATGAATGGACGTACAAAAAATCAAACACGAATTAGTTAAACAAAAAGAATCAAAATTTAAAGGAAATATTTATCATTTTTCACAAGTTAATTTTCTTATAATTCTAATAAGATAGAGGGAAGCAGATTAACAGAGGAACAAACGGAAGCAATATTTGACACCTCTAGTTTTATTCCAAAGAGTGATGATGTGATTAAGTTAGATGATTTAACTGAGGCTAAAAATCATTTTAAGTTATTTGATTATATGTTAGATAATGTAGATAAACCTCTTTCTAAAAAGAAATGATGATAGAAATGAATAAAATTTTAAAGAGAAATACCAGTGATGAAGATGATCCTAGATATAATGTTGGAGGCTTTAAAGTAGTTCCTAATATAATAGGAATAGTAAACGTCATTAAAACAAGCGACCCTAAAGATGTGGAAAAAGATATTGATAAGTTACTTACTGATTATTTAAAATTAAAGAAAGTTACTTTAGAAGATATAATTGATTTTCATGTTAGGTTTGAAAGAATCCACCCTTTCGGAGATGGCAACGGTCGTGTTGGCAGAATGATAATGTTTAAAGAGTGTTTGAAAAATAGTATTATGCCATTTATTATACTAGATAAAGATAGACCTTATTATATGAGAGGTTTAAAAGAATATGATAATGATAAACAATATTTAATTGATACAATCAAGTATTCACAAGATGTATATGAAGATGTATGTAATCAGTTATTAGATTTTGAAATTAAAGAGGACTAAGCTATAAGAGGCTTTAAAAAAAATATAAAAAGGTTAAACTCTTGTGTGTCAGGGTTCTAACACCTGCTTTAAATAAAAGCTTTAAATTTCAAAGTGACTGGCCAAATCATAGTTCTGAAAGTTATTTGTTATTACCAGTACTAAACGATATTAAAAACGATACAAATAAAACATTCCAAGAAGAAAATGATACGTATATTTTCACGACAACAGCCAATTATCCAAACAACAGCAAATTAGTAAAACAAGAAGTAGCAGTAGACAAAGATGGCAATATCACGGCAGTAAGAGTATTAGACGAGAACAATATTAAACAGATTGAGATGTTATTTAACAAGATAGAATACAATGTCGATATTGCCGATAGTGAATTCGACATTAGTCAAATTGTCGTTCCGACAGAAGAACAAACGACAAATGAAATGGCATCCTTAGATGAAGCAATATTCCCACTATACCTTCCTTCTGGTACTAAATTAGTCGATCAACAAACGATTGCAACCGACGCAGGAGACCGCGTTATCTTAACATTCGATGGTGAGTCTTCTTTCGTATTAGTAGAAGAAACGGCGATGAGTAACGAAGAACTAGAAGTAATACCAACGTCTGGTGAACCGTATCTATTGATGGGCACATATGGCTCATTAAATGACAATAGTATCACTTGGACATCTGGCGGAATCGATTATTACATTACATCAGACGTCATGTCACAGCAAGAATTGATTGAAGTAGCAAGGTCTTTAAGCGTGATTCCGACGATGAAATAAGCACGTAAGTGTTTATTTTTTTTGGTTTGCGTGTTATAATGCGTAGTAGGTGATTCAAATGAAGAAGAAAGAAGCAAAGCAAAAAAACAACAATTAGAAAAAGAACTTCGAAAAAAGGCTAGCATTACAGATGAAGCTACACAAGTGAAAAAAGATTGGCATCATTCTAGTATCTATTATTCTCGTTTTAGCAATTTTTTATGTAATCGGTGGTATTATTACGGGGGAGAAATTAAGTTAAGTCAAAAAGAATATACGGTGGATGAGGCACAAATCCAATACGATGAAGTTTTTACTAGGTTCTTCCCTAAGTTTATCAGATAGTGATTACTATGTATTGTATGGAAGCACAGAAGATCCATTCACTGCCGATTTAAGACAATTGATTACAAATTATAGTGAAAATGAAGATAGTTTGAACGTATATTATGTCGATATGGACAGCTCGTTCAATAAAAAGCTATTTGGTAGGTGAAAGCGAGAAATCAAATTCTACAATAAGTGCAATTACTTCTGAAGCGGATTTAAAAATTTCTACACCAACATGGATTCGAGTTTCTAACAATAAGGTAACAGAGTATGTAGAAGGATACGATGCAGTAAAAAGAAGCGATTACGGAGTTATCTGAAACAGAGTAAGGTACGAAAGCCTTATTTTTTCGAATAACCCAGAGTTTATCTTCTAAAAGAAAATAAAGTATGATAAAATAGTAATATAGTAATGAGGTGGTTCTTAGATGGAAAAAGACGAAAAGAAAGACAAAAACCAAAATCTAATCTTTTTAAAACGTAAGCAAAAAGAAAACCAAGAACAAATTCCTGAATCCGATGTAGAAGTAAGAGAAGTTATTGTTGAAAAGAAAAACTGGATTTAATACCATCGAAGTTGTTCTAATTGCATATTAGCACTTGCTTTTGGTGGTGTTGTCGGAGTTGTATTAGCATATACAGCAAAGCCTTTATCTATTATTACGAATACAGATTCGCCAAGTGATATTCAAGAAGTCGAAAAAATTTATGATAATTTGTTAAGCAAGTATTATGGTGAAATCGATAAACAAACGTTGAGTGATGCAGCCATTAAAGGAATGATTGAAGCCTTAAATGATCCATACTCTACTTATATCGATGCTGAAAATACAGATGACTTTGATGAACAAATTTACGGATATTATGTGGGTATTGGAACTGAAATCACTTTAAATGACGAGAATCAATTCGAAGTGACAAATATTTTTGAAAACACACCGGCAACGGATGCAAACATCGAATTACATGATATTGTAGTAAAGTCAATAATGAAGATATTAGTGGTAAAACTGTTTCTGACATTGGTAAATTAATTCAAGGTGAAATTGGTACGAATGTGACATTGACATTACGACGCGATGAAGCAGAGTTTGATGTAACGATCACTCGCGACCGAATTGATTTAATTTCTGTCACATCGCAAATATTTGAAAAAAGATGACAAACGAATTGGTTATATTAAAGTCACGAACTTTGCCTCTAATACTTTCAATCAATTTCAGACAGCATTGAATGAATTAGAAGAAAAATGATATTGAATCTTTGATAATTGATGTCAGAGATAATTTAGGTGGACAGTTAGAAGTAGCCACTCAAATTGCATCCTTATTCTTAACGAAAGACAAAGTAGTTTACCAATTGAATACGAATGGAATCATTCAACCGATTTATTCTACAGGTCCTGGTAGTTTCAAAAACCGATAACAGTACTAATCAATGGCGCGACAGCAAGTGCTTCAGAAGTTTTAGCCATTGCTTTACAAGAATCAGCAGATGCTACCGTAATTGGAACGACAAGTTATGGCAAAGGAACAATTCAAGAATCATATAAGTTATCGACTGGTGCAACCATTAAGTTTACTGTTCAAGAGTGGTTAAGTCCAAATGGAAATACAGTTAATGAAGTAGGTGTAAAAACCAGATATTGAGGTATCAGAAACCGAAAATTCAGGTGAAACGGATACTTTAGAAAACCGATACAGTGCTACAAACAGCAATTACTATTATGCAAAAACAACTCAAGTGAATCTTGAGTTATTTTTTTTGCAATGATAACAAGCTGCTTTCCTTTTTGTCTTTGACTACAGGTTGTCAAAACTAAATATTGAAACTGATTCGATAGAGATAAATCAATATCCCCATCTTTTAAAAGTGTAATATACATCCGAAATCAAGTATGATTCTTGATTCCAAACGATTTCATCTCCAATTTGTAGAAGTTCTATCGGTGTGAAAATTGCCATTGGGCCAGAGCCAGAATGAGCGGCAAGAATCGTGAGATGGGTGCTGTTTTCTAAAATAGTGATTCCTTTTTCTACGGTTTGATTATCAGGAAATGTTTGAAATAAAGAGATACTTGGAATTTCTAAAGTATGAAAATCGATATCATTGGTAACAGGAGATATCAAAGGAACCGTTTTCTCTTCTTTTTCGATAGGAAGAGAAGGAACTGAAAACCTATTTTTTGTTACTGAGACAGTTGGCATGAGATAGTTCCATGCTAGCACAAAGATGAGAATTGCTAAAATCCAAGTTTTCGCTTGCATAAAACTATGTTCCCGATGGCGACTAATAATATTCCAAAAATAGTAGAAGAGAAAGCATCGACACCGGTATTTGGAACATTTATCTTTTTTATTGTAAATATCGAAACTGTAAATAAAGTTTGCTTCTTCTAAATCTACATCTGTAATTTCAAAGAAAAATGCTTGTTCTTCTATTTGATAACCAGATTCACTAGTAACTTCCTGGATAGAATATCGACCAGGTAAAAAGTTCAGATAATGTAGCAATTCCATCTTTTGTGAAAACTGTATATTCTTCATTCGTTTCCAGATTGGTAACCAAGAATTGAAAACCATCCGATACAATCAACTCTTGACTATCCCAATCGCGTTTATAAATTTGCAAAGTACCTGTTTTTAGATAATCTGTTAACGGATAGAATAGTTCTTCATCATCTTCTGTTACTGAAACGGTAAGTTCTGGTACAAAGTCATATCCATCTTTTCCTGTATCTGTTTAATTCTATAAGTTCCATATGGTAAGTTGATACTTCCATAACCATTCTCATCAGTTTGAATGGTTGCAATGAGTTCTTCACTATGATAAATTTCAAAAACGGCATTCTCTTCTGGCCATAATTGCTTACTAGTTCCATATGTTTTGTAGATAGTAATCTTCTTTTTCAATTACATCGTTATAAAATGGAATATGAATTTGATAATTGTTCGCATCTAAAACGATGGTTTCTATCTTTTTTATTCAATTGATATCCTTCTCCTGCCTTGACTTCTCTAATAGTATAGGTTCCTGCACCTAATCCAGATATGGAAACCGATAGACTTTCAGGAATGGTTACTGTTTCTGAGAATGTTCCATCTTCCTTTTGAATCAAGAATTTTGCTCCTGCTAAACTAGCATCACCAGAAGAGATGCTAGCGGATACCGAGTCTTGTTTGATGAGTTCGATAGAACCTGTATATATTGTGACAGGAATGGTATATTGATTGGCCTCGTTTGGATCCAACTACTAGTAAACTTTTGCGAATTTGCATCGCGGTAAACAAGTGGAATATTAGAACGATTATTTTCCTTTTCTACAAATTGTAATTGGTACGTACCAGGTACACTACTATGAAGGGAAATCGTTTGACCTTGAACAGTAAAAAAGATAAACCATCTGATGCTTGAATTTGATAGTTGTTTAAATCACCTACTACAGAGATATTACCTGTTGTGCCTAACAAGAAAGAAATACTGGATGGCTGAAAAGAAAGCGGTGATGATTGTTGAACAAGATTTTCTAATTCCTGAAACATGGCATCATATTTTGTTGTTTTGGTTCCATTTAACGTTCCTGTAAAATAAAACTCATCACCAGGCTCTACGTAGCGCCAAATCATCAATTGTGTCACCGCATACCAAATGGAATCTGTATGGTTTTGATATCCATATCCGTAATACGCAATCTTATTAATATGTTCTAGAACTTCATCACTCAAATCGTGTATGTTATAAGATTCGTCGTATGGGTCATACGATGATAATGTCTCCCAAGGTTCAATGCAATAGGCAAACATACCATCTCGTTGCCGAATGATAAACTTCATCTGTTTGTAAGTTCCTCTGCCATTATGTAATTTTTTAATGTAGGCATTGGGAATATAACTTCCTTCATAAAAGGTATCTTGAGTTGCAGCACTGACCGTTTTCGTTGTTAGTAAAAGTGCAAAAATTGTTATCCATAAAATAATTTTTTTCATAAATCCTCCCTTTCGATTGGCTAGATTATCAGAATCCCAAAACTTTTGCAAAGAACCAAAAAACAGAAAAGAATGAAGAAAATTTAGCGTAAAACAGGAAAATCCTGATTCAAAACCAGAAATGTTTTTGGAATTTCATTTCATTTATTATCTTTAACGTGTATAATAAAAAAAAAGAGGTGATAAGGATGACAGACATAGAAATTGCCAGAAAAACAAAGAAAAAAACCGATTCGATTGATTGGAAAGAATTTAGGTATCAGCAATGCTTTAGAGTACTACGGAACGGATAAAGCAAAAATTGATGTCAAGAAACTTCCAAAGAAAGAAAAACGGCAAATTGATTTTAGTAACAGCAGTATCACCAACTCCATACGGAGAAGGAAAAACCACTGTCAGCATCGGTCTAGGAGATGCGTTCCATCGTTTAGGAGACAATGTTGTATTAGCCCTTCGTGAACCATCTATGGGACCGGTCTTCGGACTAAAAGGAGGTGCGACTGGCGGTGGCAAATCTCAAATCGTACCGATGGAAGATATCAACTTACACTTTACAGGAGATTTTCATGCCATCACGAGTGCCAATAACTTACTTTGTGCCGCAATCGATAATCATCTATTTCAAGGAAATGAACTAAATATCAATCCCGATACCATTTGTTTTTACAGATGTATGGATATGAACGATCGTGCCCTAAGAAAGATTCAAATTGGTCTTAGTATGAAGAAAGAAGTACCAAGATCGATTCGTTCCAGATTACTGCAGCAAGTGAAATTATGACGATTTTCTGTTTAAGCGAAGATGAAGCAGATTTAAGAAGAAGACTAGATCAAATTTTAATTGGATATACATACGATAAAAAAACCAGTCTTTGCAAAAGATTTAAAGGTAACAGGTGCTATGACAGTCTTACTAAAAGAAGCGATGAAACCAAATTTAGTACAAACTTTAGAGCATACACCGGTTATTGTTCATGGTGGACCATTTGCTAATATTGCTCATGGTTGCAACAGTATCATTGCCACTAAAACGGCATTGCAACTTGGCGATTATGTGGTGACAGAAGCAGGTTTCGGTAGCGACTTAGGAGCAGAAAAATTTTTGGATATCAAGTGTCGAAAAGCAGGCCTTAGTCCGGATGCCATCGTTTTGGTAGTCACACTAAAGGCATTAAAATACAATGCTGGCGTTCCAAAAAGAGGAAATCACAAAAGAAAATCCGCAAGCAGTAAAAAGCAGGCCTGCCAAACTTACAAGTTCACTTAGAGAACATGAAACGCTATGGTGTTCCAGTTGTCGTATGTTTAAATAAATTTCAAACAGATACTAAGAAGGAAATCGATGTATTAATCGATTACTGTGAACAAAACCAAGTATCTCTTGCGATTTCTACTGCCTATAAAGATGGTGGAAAAGGAGCGATTGAACCAGCAACGGTCTTAAAAGAGGAAATGAAAAATCATTATCGCTTTCAAACACTTTATGATGAGAACTTAGAAATCAAAGAGAAAATTGCCATTCTTGCTCATGACATCTATCGTGCCGATCGGGTCGAATATACGAAAGAGGCAGAAGAACAAATAGCCCAAATTGAGAAATTAAACCGAAATCACTTACCAATTTGTGTAGCTAAAACACAGTATTCGATATCAGACGATGCAACATTGTTGAATGCACCAATTGGCAATACCATTCATGTTCGTTCAGTTCGTCTTTACAACGGTGCTGAATTCATAACAGTTTTACTGGGTAATATCGTGACGATGCCAGGACTTCCAAAAGTTTCGGCATATGAAGCCATCAATTTAGATGACGAAGGAAATATCGAGGGAATATTTTAAATCAGAAAAACTCATACTATTACTGGTGATGGTATGAGTTATTTATATGTTGTAATTAGAAGTGTGATTTCAGCTGTTGTTTTGTTTTTACTCACAAAATGGATGGGTCAAAAACAGATTAGTCAGTTGAACATGTTTGATTACACCGTCGGCATCACGATTGGTTCGATTGCTGCCGATATGGCAATCAATACTCAAGAAAACGACTGGATTTTTTGTAATTGCAATGGCAGTCTACGCTGCAATCGCAGTTTTTGTATCAGTCATTACAACCAAAAAGTTTAAAAGCGAGATCCGTCTTAAGTGGAAAACCATTATTGTTGATTGAAGATGGACAGTGGCTACGAGAAAATATGATGTTAGCAAAACTAGACATCGATGACGTCCTTCAAGAAGCCAGAATTGCCGGATATTTCGATGTCGGTGAAATCAATTACGCAATCTTAGAGTCAAATGGACACTTGAGTTTTTACCGAAACAACCGATTATTAAACAGACAGAATCACAACAGTTGAATTTCAATGTCGTAGTCGACGGTCAATATGTAGAGGAAAACTTAAAAGCGTTAAATAAATCGACTCGTTGGTTATCCAATAAACTTAAAAAAACAAGGCTATACCGATTTGAAAGCGGTCTATTTAGCAACGTTAAATCAAAAAAAATGAATTATCAGTATACTCTACCAAAGAAAAGAGTAAAGTAAAATTTTTTGAATAAGAAAATAAATTGTATAATCTCTTAGAATTTTGTATAATGGTGATATAGAGTACAAGGAGGTTATATGAAACTAAAGGGGAAAAATCGCCTATGTAACTGGCGGTGCCATGGGGGAAATGGATTAGAATTGTAAAAATGTTTTTAAAGTATGGTGCAACTGTCATCGTAGCAGACTCCAACGAACGTGTCTTTGAAGTTGCGGATTTACTAACAGAAAAAAGGATACAATATTAGAGGTCACTTAGTAGATATCCGGGATAAAGAACAGATTCATGAGTCTGTTCAAGATGTCATCAAAGAGTTTGGTAGAATTGATATTTTAGTAAACAATGCTGGAGTTGCCAGAATCAAACCGTTCTTAGAGATGACAGATGAAGAAAGAGACTTTCATTTTGATGTCAATATTAACGGTTCTTGGAACGTTACGAAAGAAATTCTTCCTTACATGGTCGAAAATGAATATGGAAAGATTATCAATCTATCTAGTGTTACGGGAATTTCTGTGGCAGACCCAGGTGAAGTTGCCTATGCAACGACAAAGGCAGCATTGGTAGGATTTACCAAGTCTCTTGCCGTAGAATTTGCTTCAAAGCACATCAACGTCAATGCCATTTTACCGGGATATATCAAGACTCCGATGGTACAAGGAATTGCCGAAGATTCTAATGCCGAAAGATCCTCAAAAAGTAATCGATGGAATCGCCGATGCCATTCCGATGGGGAAGACTTGGTAAAATTAATGAATTAGGAGAACTAGCCGCATTCTTAGCAAGCGAAGAATCTAGTTACATTACAGGTTCTACAATCGTAATCGACGGTGGTAGCACATTACCAGAAACAATCAGTGTAGGAAGATAATTCTTCTTTTTTTTGTGCACGTATAATTAAGGTTATAAATATTTAAAACTATTTATAGCCTTTTTAAATATTTATAATTTATAATATTTTTTTATCTATCAATGGATAGAAATATTATTTCAAGTTAGGACAGTTTTTTGCAAGGGACTAGAATCCATTTTTTTGACAGTCCAGCTTTTATTATTTTTATTAATTTAGTTTTTTAGATAGTTGGGTATAAAATCCATATCGCGTGATGAAATGATAGGAACAATAAAAGACTTGAAATTAGAAAGGAGTAAAAATGAAAAGTGTTTTAGCTGTAGATGTGGCAAAAGATAAAAGTATGGTTGCATTAATAACAGAATATGGTGAGATATTAATTGAGCCTTATGAAGTGATCCATAATCTTAATAATTTTAATGAATTAGAAGATAAAATATCTAGATTCAACTTAGATAATGTAACAATAATTATGGAATCCACCTCGACTTACCATAAGCCAAACAACGATATTTTAAAAAAAATAATTATAAAGTTGATGTAATTAATCCAATTTTAGGAAAACAAAACAAGAGAAATTTAAGAAAAAACAAAAACAGATAAAGAGGATTGTTACAATTTATCAGATTTTTATTTTAAGAATACATTCAAGATTCATCCATTAAATACAGATGATATTTATGATAATTTAAATAATTTATCAAGACAGTACTTACACTTTACTGAAAGTTTAGTTGGGATCTAAAAATAGATTTAAACAGTTGATATCTAGTACATTTCAGAATACATTAAATGCTTTTGTTGGTTCGGATATATTTGGAAAAACATCTATGAATTTTATTAAAGAATTCCCACATGCTGATATTATCAAAGAAAAAGAATAGACGCGCTAGCATACAATTTATATAAGAGTGGGAACAAATGTAGTTCATACAAAAGGTGTGAAAATAAAGCCGATAAGATAAAACAGCTGGCTAAAAATTCATATCCAGGGGTTTCGAAAGATTCAAAAGAAGTGTCTAATTTAGTATCAATTGTTGATTCAATACTGTTTATAGAAAAACAATTGAAAGATTGCGAAAAATAGATATGATTACTTTAGCGAGTAAGACAAAATATTTTGAATTAATTAATTCAATTTATGGAATTGGGGAATTAGCCACTTCTCAAATAATAGCAGAACTTAGAGATATTAATAGGTTTAGTAATGTAAAACAATTAAATGCTTATTGTGGCTTGGATCCAACAATTATTCAAAGTGGAAAGTCAATCAATTATCACGGGCCAATATCAAAAAAGAGGAAACAAAACAGCAAGGAAAGTCTTATTTATATCTTGTTGTAGTATTATTAGAACTACAATTTTACACAATAAAGAGAATGATATAACTAATTATTTCAGAAAAAAAACAAGCAGAAGGCAAACATTTTAATGAATGCATTATTGCTTGTTCAACAAAATTATTAAGAATTATTTTTTTGCAATGTGTAAAAAAAATAATTCAAAATTTAAAAACCATTAATATTATATTATAAATTTCAAAAAATCTATATATTAGATTTTTTGGCATGCATAAAATTATCAAGATTTAAACTTGACTTTTTTTAGATAGTCAAAAAAAAGACTATTTTAAGAGATAGCCATTTTGTACATATTTCGTTTCATTTACAACGATGAATGCTTTTGGATCCACTTTATGAATGAGCGATTCTAGATGATTCATATTTTTATCGATGATTTCAATAAACAACATCATTTGATTTTTCTTCTCTCGTCCCGTAATATCCATAATGGAAACGCCGTAACCTTTTTTCTCGTAGCAGGGTGACAAGTTCCTCTTTTCGTTGTAATAACTTGAACGCTTAAGTTTCCAGTAATAAAAATTCGAGATAGAATACTTCCTATGTACGTTCCGGTAGCAAATCCTAACGCATAAGAAATTGCAATGACGATACTTGTTTCGGTCGTATTGAGTGCCTCTTGTACGATGATGAACCATACGAGCACTTCGACAAAACCGATGAGACTAGCGAGAAACGATCTTTCTTTGACAGTAAGAATCGTTCGAATCGTTCCTAATGAGACATCGACGATGCGGGCTAAGAAAATTTTTAAACATAAAAAGAATAACGTCATAATACCACCCATTGTTATTATGACGTAAATCGTTATTTTTTATACAAATCGCCTTGATAAATATTCTCTTTTGCCATTTTTTTGTCGATTTCGTTGATGACACAAAATTTCTTTAAAAGCCAATTCGGTGCCACTAAATCTTTCTTTCTTGGGATCACCGGTAATCCGGTGAATGACCATTTCCGGCGGAAGATATTCGAGTTGTCGAACGGTAACTTGCACGTATTCTTCTAGCGACAACAATGGAAATGGATGTTCTTCATAAATTTTTGCTAATCGTGTATTTTTCAAAATACTAAGCATGTGAATTTTGACACCTTGAATATCTAACTTTGCTAAATACTGTGCTGTTTCAATCATCATTTCTGGAGTTTCATAAGGAAGACCGTTAATGATATGAACGACGACCGCAATTTTTTCTCTTTCGTAGTTTTTCTACCATTCGAGCGAATGTATCGAGACTATGGCAGCGATTAATTAAAATAGCAGTCTTCTCGTGGATTGTCTGTAATCCCAGTTCGATAGTCAAATCTGTTTTTTGATTGATTTCACTCAAAAGCATCCAAACATTCATCTGAAATAGCATCCGGTCTCGTCGCAATATGAAGCCCAACGACATGTTCTAAATTTAAAATAGATTCGTATTTTTTACGTAATACGGAAACATCTGCATACGTATTGGTACCTGCTTGAAAATATCCGATGTATTTCATATTATCAGGCCACTTCTTTAACATCTGATTTTTAATCGTTTCAAACTGAGTCACTAAGTCTTCTTTCGGATTGCCACCAAATTCTCCAGACCCTGAACTAGAACAGTAAATACAACCACCGACACCTACTGTTCCATCCCTGTTTGGACAAGTAAAACCAGCATTCAAACTGACTTTAAAAAAACTTTGCATCCGTATTTATGACGATAATAATAATTCAAAGCATGATATCGTTTGTTAGAATCGCTATAAGGAAATGTATTTGTCATAAAATCACCAACTGTATTATAACATGAGTAAAAAAAATCGATAAAGTTTTTTAAATCGTTCCATTTTATCTCGTTTGTTGTATATATCATTTGAAGGGACAAAGTTTCTCAAAGTTATGGTATAATGACAATAGGAGGTATACATGAGAATTAAAAAGAAAGTTGAAGCCCACTAAGACTGCTAAAATTTTATTTGGTGTCATATTGGCAATCATCATCGTCAGTGCATCTTGTATCACCATTTATAAGGTACAAGAATATAATTTAATGGAGTTAAACTATTCCAAAGAAGCAAGTCACAAAATTATCTTTTCTGAAACTATTCTAAGATTAAAGAAGGAGGAGAAAACGCTTCTTTAAATGCCGCTTTTGTAAGCTCGGATTACATAGAAGAAAATTATGAACATTATAAAAATGTCACTTATGTAGATCATGAAAATTATATTTCAAACATTAACCAACTGGTTTCCAAAGGATATACAGATAACGACATCAATGTCATATTTAGTCACGGAACAAACGATGATGTGAAAGAGTTTATCAACCACGATTTTGTCGAAAACATCAGTAAAATTTAATTACTGATTACGCAAAATTAAAGTATGTTGATAGATACATTGCATATCAATACGAGAATTTCTGTAATTGGGAAGATGCGCTTCGTTATGTTGGATTAGGTCTAGATTTAGAAAAATATACATCACTAAGCGAAACCGATACTTATAGCGAAACCATGTTAGTAAATAACTACCATAGTTTAACTTCTACTTATACACCTGAAAATTTAACGACATTAGATGAAGAATATTCCATTGACGGCGAACAACAGATGGCAGGAACGGCTGCAGAAGCATTCAAGCGCCTAGTAGACGATGCCTATAAAGAAGGTTATCATATCAAAGCTCGTTCAGCTTATAGAAGTTATGCTGAACAAGTAAAAGTGTACGACTTGTATCTTGCCACTTACGGCCAAAATTACGTCGATAGATTTGTTGCCAAACCGGGATTTTCAGAGCATCAGACTGGTCTTTGTGTCGATGTGATGTCGACGGACACCTCTACATTTGCTGATTCAGATGAGTAT
>VOFC01001494.1_pt1 | contig 18000 bp, 16 predicted proteins | sample 5384161 | NCBI WGS metagenome assembly VOFC01 (sample SAMN12384722, study PRJNA508395) | human gut metagenome | isolation source: healthy gut B | host: Homo sapiens
AGTACGCGCTGTTGGCGGAGGACAGCAAGCAGCGTGACCGCATCATCGCCCGCCTGACGGAAAAGGGCATTCCCAACATGGTCTACTATCCCGCGCCGCAGCACGCCCTGCCGGTGTTCCGCAGCGGGCCGACCTGCGGCGAAGCGTTCCGAAACGCCAATGACTACTGCGCCCGGACGTTCTCCCTGCCCATGCACCCCTATCTGACGGAGGCGGAGCAGGAGACGGTCATCACCGCGGTTCTGGAGGCACTGTAAGATGCTGCTTTCTGGAGATTTTGAGGCATATTAAACAGCCGTATGAACTTATACGGGATGGCAGTTTTGATTTTCCGGAGCAGTGTACCCGCATTCGAGCCTCATCTGCACTAACCTATATTGATCGAGTCAAATTTCTTCCCTATCTGGCAAACAGAAAGTGGATATGCTGTCTGAAAGAGAAGCGATGTGTACCTGCCAACACACTCTAAGGAGATCCGTGAGGTTCTCGGTTGGAACATCAAACTTTTCATCTCGCCATACCAAACCTATTTGAAACTAGATCTGTGGCAAACAGCAAAGAAAACCCCGTAAAGGTCCGTGCTCTGCAATTTTCACCGAAGGATGTCCCCGCGTACCCTGTTTTTATGAAGCGAATTCCGGCAGCGGCACAAAGAGCAACAGCCAGTTCCTACCGCCGGTCTGGCGAATTTGTCCGCAGCCGATCCAGATGCCAGTTTTTATGAGTGTATAGAAGGTACAGAATATACGGTGGACTGTCTCTTCGATTGACGGACATTTGGTTGGGTATAATCCCCGTATCCGGCAAAAGAGCATGGGCGGCGCAGTGAAGAGAATGACCATTCTTTTGATATTGCTCCGTATTTGCAGATGCTTTCTTCACATTTTCTCTTTCGGGGCTGCGTGAATTTCCAGTATATTGTACGGGATGACATTCCTTATTTTATTGACATTAACCTCCGCTACGCGTCCGGCGGACTCCCCAACGGTCGCAAGTGGATTGGATATCCCGCGACTTCTGTTGGAACTGTTGGACGGGAGGCCATTTCCCCTCTCGGCTGCTGTGGGAATGACGGTTTGACCATGTACCGTTATTTTGATGAATATTTGAAATTACATAGGCTTTAACAGATGATCTATTTTGATTTTGATGGTACGATCGTTGATGTCTGGCAAAGATTATCAGGTGTTCCTTGCGGCTGGAGACGTTTCCGGTCTGGGATCCAAAGAATATATTGCAGCTAAGCGCAGACTGGGCAAGGACGATTTGGTTGCGGCGGCGCTGGGTGTTTTACTTCCTCCAACGTATTACGATGAGAAGCGGCGATTACTGGAGGAGCAAGTTTTCTCTCTCTTGATACGCTTTTACTGTCCGGTAGTGTTCTGACCGACTTTTTTCTGAGTTTCCCCTGCCGCATCCTAACCAGTCGCCGAGACCCCTGACGCCTAACTCTACAGTCTCGGTCGCTCTCGCCGAGAAAAGCATTGTTCTGCGCCCGCAGGAGAAAATCACAAAAAAGAATTTTGCGGCACAGGGCCGTGTAAAAAAATATTATGATCGGTGATGCCCAAATGGAATATGATACTGCCGCATGCAGCGATACGCAGGTCATCTCGTCCGCACAGGTCTGCGAGCCCCAGAGGACTTTGCTCCAACAGAGGAGAAAGAATATGGAGTTTGACGCGATTTATCAGGGACTGATCACCGGAGAGGAAAAGCTGGCTCTGGTGGGCCTCGGCTATGTGGGTATGCCCCTTGCGGTGGAGTTTGCCAAGCACGTTCCGGTCATTGGCTTTGACATCAACGAAAAGCGGGTGAACGAATACGCCAACGGCATCGACGCCACCAACGAGGTGGGCGAGGCCATCAAGAATACCACGGTGGAATTTACATCGGACGCCTCCCGCCTGAAGGAATCGAAGTTCCTGATCGTCGCCGTGCCCACGCCGGTCAATCCCGATACCACACCGGATCTGCGCCCCATTGAGGGCGCGTCCCGCACCGTGGGCCAGAACCTCACCCCCGGCAGCATCGTGGTCTTTGAGTCCACGGTGTACCCCGGCGTGACGGAGGATATCTGCATCCCCATCATTGAAAAGGAATCCGGCCTCAAATGCGGGGAGGACTGGAAGATCGGCTACTCTCCAGAGCGCATCAACCCCGGCGACCGTGTTCATACCCTGACCAATATCCGGAAAATCGTCTCCGGCATGGACGAGGAGAGCGCCCGGGAGATCAAAAAGGTCTACGATATCGTCATCAAGGCAGGGACCTTCCCCGTTTCCACCATCAAGACCGCCGAGGCGGTCAAGGTGATCGAGAACAGCCAGCGGGATATCAACATCGCCTTTATGAACGAGGTCGCCATGATCTGCGACCGCATGAACATCGACACCGACGAGGTGCTTGCCGGCATGAACACCAAGTGGAACGCTCTGGGCTTCCGTCCCGGACTGGTGGGCGGCCACTGCATCGGCGTGGACCCTTACTATCTCACCAGCGCCGCGGAGGCGCTGGGCTATCACAGCCAGATCATTCTCAACGGCCGTAAGGTCAACGACAGCATGGGCGCGTTCGTGGCGGACGCCGCCATCCGGCAGATGATCGAGGCGGGCAAGGCGCCGAAGAAGGCCACGGTGGTCATTCTCGGCATCACCTTCAAGGAGAACTGCCCCGACACCCGCAACAGCAAGGTGGTGGACATTATCAACCGCCTGCGGGAGTATGATATCCAGCCTATCGTAGCCGATCCTTGGGCGGACATTGAGGTGGCCAAGCAGGTCTACGGCGTGGATCTGGTTCCCTTTGATGCGATTCCCAAGGCGGACTGTGTCATCGTGGCGGTGGGCCACGGCGAATTCCGCGCGCTGTCTCTCATGCAGCTCCGGGAGCTGTTCAAGAGCGAGCTTTCCAACGACGAGCGGGTGCTTATTGATGTGAAGAGCCTCTACCGCATGGACGAGCTGAAGGCCTCCGGCCTGCGCTTCTGGCGGCTGTAAGAAAGCCGGAACAACTCTAAACTTTATAGGGAGGCAACATGGCAAAAGAGTGTCCTACGGCTGCGGATACTGAAACAATTTCGACACTGTCCGCACATTCGGAAACGCGCGCTGTAAACGTGCTGCAAATTGCAAATGGATATCTGGGCAGCAAGCTGTATACGCATCTCTTCTCCGCTTTGGAAAAACACGGCGTAGAAAACAAAATCTATGTCCCTGTAAGATATGGAATGGAAATTCCCTCCAATATGGCGAAAAATGTTACGGTTTCTCCCTGCTTTACACAACTCGACCGTCTGATCTTCTTCTCCAAGCAGCGGAAAATGCTGCGTGATCTGCTGCCGCTGGCAGATGGGGTTGATGTCATTCACTCCCATACTGTATTTTCCGGCGGTTATGTGGCGCGCCTGCTGAAAAAGACTTACGGCATCCCCTATATTGTGGCAGTACGAAACACCGATGTGAATGTATTCTTCAAATATATGCTTCATCTGCGCCGCATTGGCGTGAGGATCATGCAGGATGCTTCCTGTGTTGTCTTTCTTTCACCTGCTTATCGGGAACACGTCCTTTCTACATATGTCCCGGCTTCTTTACAGCAATGCATCCGGGAAAAAAGTATAGTCATTCCCAATGGAATTGATGACTTCTTTCTAAAGAACACTCCTGAACCCGGAAACAAGGTGTCTGTGCCGTTAGAATTGCTTTATGCAGGCGAGATTAATTCCAACAAAAATCTTGAGTTGACTGTGCAGGCAGCAAAGCTGCTGAGAGAGCAAGGTATAGAGGTTCGGCTTACTGCCGTTGGAGATATTCAAGAGGAGAAATACCGCGGGCTCCTTGAAAACACTCCGTTTGCTGCTTACTTCCCCCGCTGTCCAAAAGAAGCCGTGTTGGAACACATGAGACAATCGGACATTTTTGTTATGCCCTCCCATACAGAAACCTTTGGCCTGGTTTACGCTGAGGCGATGAGCCAAGGCATCCCCGTATTATATACCAGGGGGCAGGGCTTTGATGGGCAATTTCCGGAGGGAACGGTAGGATATCCTGTATCCGACAGCGATCCGGTAGAATTGGCCGAAAAGATCAGACAAGTCGCAGAGAACTATTCCAGCCTATCAGCAAACTGCCTTGCGAACGTGTCTCGTTTTGATTGGCACACCATTGCAAAGGAATATCAACACATTTACGAAAACGCCATGAAAGAAAAGAGGCTTATTCCATGACTTACGCACTGATCGGCTGCGGCCGCATCGCGGTCAACCACATCAAGGCCGCCCTGAACAACAAGCTGAACATCGTCGCCGTGTGCGACGTGCTGCCGGAGAAGATGGAGGAGCTGCTGGCCAAGTATGACCTCCAGAACGACGATTCCATCGCCCGCTACACGGACTATCAAAAGCTGTTGGCCGAGCATCCCGACCTGCAGCTGGCCTCCATCGCCACGGAGAGCGGCATCCACGCCGAGATCGCTCTCGCCTGCATCGACGCGGGGGTGAACGTCATCATCGAAAAGCCTATGGCCATGCGCATGGACGACGCGGACGAGATCATCCGCCGCAGCGAGGAAAAGCACGTCAAGGTCGCCGCCTGCCACCAGAACCGCTTCAACGTGGCGGTGCAGGAGCTGCGCCATGCTCTGGAAGCCGGACGCTTTGGCCGGCTGTCCCACGGCAGCATCCACGTCCGCTGGAACCGTAATCGGGATTACTACGATCAGGCACCGTGGCGGGGCACCTGGGCGCAGGACGGCGGCTGCCTGATGAACCAGTGCATCCACGGCATCGATCTGCTGCGCTGGATGATGGGGGACGAGGTGGACGAGGTCTACGGCGTCACCCGCCAGCAGTTCCATAATTACCTCCAGTGCGAGGACATCGGCATGGCGGTCGTGAAGTTCAAAAACGGCGCGGTGGGCACCATCGAGGGCACGGTAAACGTTTACCCGAAGAACCTTGAGGAGACCCTCTATCTCTTCGGCGAGACCGGCACGGTGAAACTGGGCGGCACCTCCACCAATAACATCGACGTGTGGAATTTTGCCGACGAGAGCGACGCCGACGCCAAGAACAAGGGCTTGCAGGAGGCCACCAGCAACGTCTACGGCAACGGCCACACCAGCCTGTTTGCCGACATGATGGACGCCATCGAGCAGGACCGCAAGCCCTATGTGGACGCGGTGGCGGGCCGCAATGCGCTGGAGATGATCTTAGCCATCTACCAGTCCGCCGCCACCGGCAAGCCGGTGAAACTGCCGCTTACGCACACCGCCAGCACGGACTTTGAGGGACAGTTTGACTGATCTCCGCCGGGCAGCTTCTGTGCGGCAGACCCCTGTCAGCACATTACACAGAAAACAAAGGAGAACTCTCCCATGGATCAAATCTTGTCCAAGGTATGGAACAGCCGCTACGGTAAATACCTGCTCCCGCTGAGTTTTTGTGTCGGGAATCTGATCAACGTCATGTTTTACTATCTGGGGCTGGCCTTTCAGGACAATATTGCCCGTCAAACCGGCTTTGTGATCGGCAATGTCCTCTTTGCCTCCGCGGCGTTTCTGGCGCTGCTGTCCACGCTGCGTTTCAGCCACTTAAAGTTAAGATCCCTGTTTCCCTTGAGCCTTGTATTGCTGTTTTTGCCGGCTGTTACATCAGGGCGCTGATGAGCTTTGGATTTACAGGAACGTGGACTCATCGTGCCGGTCAGTTTCTCTTTTTTTCATTTCCCGCATTTTGCACCGGCGTTTACGCGGCAGCAAAGCAGCAGGAATCCTCGTTCTTTGACACCTTGGAACAGCTCGGACTTTTTGCGGCCCCTGCCGCTTTGATTTATTTCAATGGTGCGGTTTTCAACTGCAACCCGTTCAACTGGGGACGGGATCTTGGCATCATCAACTATATGAGTTTTTCCTACACCCTGATGCCGTTCCTGTTGGCAATGGTGTTCCAGTTTTTAGAGGGAAAGCCATTTTCTCTGTTTGGACGAACGCTGAGACATCCCCAGCGCCTCCGCGGCATTCTTATTGCGCTCTTTTTGGATCGCCATTATTGCGTCCGGTACACGCGGAACCTATTTTTGCGTGGTCGGTTTCTGCATTTGCCTGGTGCTTTCCTCCTGCCTGCATCGTGAGTCCCGTCGGAAAAGCGCGATCCTGTCTGCCGCTATGACGTTTGTCCTGTGTTTCAATATTTTTTTGTTTACGCCCCGCAGGGGTTTAACACAGCACGAATGACTATTTTTTTGCAGGGCATATCCAAAGGTGAATTTGTTACAACAAATGAGGATCCCAAGGTTTCCGATAAAATTGATGATTTAGTAAAAGCGGACGGCGACCAGCAAATAACCAACCGTCCGGGTACTCCGTCCGAGCCGAATACTCCGTCTGAGCCGAATACTCCGTCTGAGCCGGATACCCCATCTCAGGAAGATAGTGCGAAGGAAAACATTCAAATCGGCAGCCGCGGCACTCTTTTCAAGCTGGCAGTAAAAGAATTTCAGAAGTCACCGATCACCGGCATGGGGCCCATGGGGTATACCGTGAAATACGGAATGTACCCGCACAATATCCTATTAGAGCTTTTGTGTGAAACGGGACTGGCGGGCTTTGTTCCGTTGATGCTTCTGATCCTCTGGGCGGTTATGAATCTGCTGCATTTCGGATGGAAGCAGAAGTATGTCCGCTGCTTTTTTTCTTGTTTTTGATCGCCTATATGGTGCAGGCCAATATTTCCGGGGATCTGTGGTATTTCTCCCCGCTGCTGTGCGCCCTTGGTTACGGCTTGGCGCTGCCCCATAAGACGTGTGAAGCGATCCCGGTTCCCGGAACGCCGGCAAAAGACGTGACTGCCTCCACGGACAGAGCATAAGGAGAGGGTACGGCATTGACCATAAAAAAGAACCACATCATCAGTACGGTTTTTTCCGTCACGGGCCTGCTGATCGTCAGCAAGCTGCTGGGCTTTGTCAAACAGATGGTGACGGCTTCTGCCTTCGGCGCAACGCTGGAAACGGATCTCATCAATCTTTCTCAGGGATTGATCGGCAATATTCAATATTTATTGGTGCAGTCCGTGCTTTCCGCTCTCATCGCCGTTTATCTGCATACTGCGCAGCAGGGAGAGGATGCTTCGCGGCACTTTGCCTTTGATGTCTGGAAGGCTTTGACGGTCTTTACCGCCATGGTCGTGCTTTTTGTGGAGTTATGCGCGCCGTGGCTCGCCCGGCTGATCGCGCCAAGCTATCCGGCTGAACAGATCGAGCAGCTGAGCCGCTATCTGCGCCTGTTTGCCCCGGTACTGCTGCTGCTCACATGGATCGCCGTATTCAACGGCTTGCTCCATGCCAACAAGCATTTTGTCCCCGGTGAAATGATCTCTGTTCACTAGAGTATTTTTCTCATCGTTCTGGCTGCGGCACTTGCGCGTACGCTCGGTGTGCAGGTTCTTGTCCTCTCGTTTTTGCCTACAATCTCTGGAATGCGGGCTATACGGCCATTCTCTCACGGCATTATTGGACGGTCTCCCGCGGAAATCCGTTCCGGAATCCCGCGGTTCAAGAATTGCTGCGCATGATGGGGCCGCTGCTGCTGGGCTATTCGCTGGTGTACATCAACCAGATGGTCGATAAGATGCTGGTATCCGGTCTTGAGGCAGGAGCGGTCACGGCGCTGAACTATGCCGCCGTCCTGAGCAACCTGGTCAGTACGTTTATCACTACGTTTGCCTCCATGCTCTTTGCTTATGTCACCACGCGCATTGCCGTGGGGGACGCGGATGGCGCGGCACAGCTCACGGAGCGGACAGCGCTTCTGCTTTCCGTCATCTTTCTTCCCATCACTATTCTGACGGTTCTGCTGTCAGAGGAGATCGTTACCATCGTCTATGCCCGCGGCGCGATTTGACGCGGAAAGCGTGCGCATCTGCGCGCAGGCCCTGCGCGGCTATGCGCTGATGTTTGTCCCTCTGGTTTTCCGGGAGGTTTACAGCCGGTTTCAGTATGGACATCAGGACTCCAAACGTCCCATGGTCAACAGCAGTATCGGCATTGCCTTAAACATTGTGTTAAGTGTTGCGCTTTGCCCGCGTTACGGTGTACTGGGCGTAGCTTTTGCCACCAGCATGTCCGTTGTGGTATGCGGCGTGCTGAATATGTGCTCTGCCAGAAAGCTGAGCACCGCCTTGTCTTTTTCGTCCCTATCTGCGCTTGCTGCCTTTTTTAGCCCTGTGCGGTGCGGTCTGCGGCGTAATTGCCCGCTTCAGCGCCACGCATTTGGCCGCGCAGAACCCGCTGCTCCGTTTTGCCCTCTCTGCACTCATCGGCATGGCGGCCTATGCTGTGTGTGCCAGCCCATTGCTTCTGCGTCTGTGGCGGCAGCTTCGGCAGAATGACAGCTCTAAATCATGATAATTCTTGCAAGTCGTTTCGCAGGAAACCGGGGGAGACAGAGCCACGCTCTGCCGCCCCCGGATTTTTTTCGCTGCCTATCGGTACAGGCGGTGTTGGCAAAAAGCAGCCACGATTTCTCGTGACTGCCCTTAGCCTATTTTTGTTGACAATTCAAAGCCCAAAATGAGTTATGAATTAACTTTTTGGAAGTACTCATTTAATAAATCCTTATGTTTGAAATAACACTCCAACACATAACACAAAAACTGTTCTTTCTCAACTGGCAAGTCATTGCCGTCTTCGTCTTTTCTGGAAATCTCGCATCTAAAGTCAAATGGGATTTTTGAATTGTCGATTTTGAAAGACTTCATCCGTTGTTTTGCTGTGCCTTTTTGTGTTACATCACGCATTCGTTTGCCATATTCATCAAGCGTATAAAAAATATATTCATGATCTAAGTGGGTAATGCAAATCTCACCTGCGAGGTTCTTATACTGCAAATGCACTACTTGCGTAACAACCATGTCTTCAAAAGTTTCAAAATCTTCGCAAAGCTCTTCAAAAATTATATTCTCCGGATCAATTACTACCCATAAGCAATCTTCGTATTTAGTTGAATACAGTTTACTTACGGAATAACTACCTAAATTAACAAAATCAAACTGCTCGCCTCTCTCTAATGCTTCTGCAAGGTATTCGCGGGACATCTTTCCTTTATACCCAGACTCATTCAAAAGTCGAACAGCCAATTCGCTTACCATTCCCTTAGACATCATTTCGGATAGTTTTTTCAACAAATGCAAGGGAATATTTTTTGTGAAGAATGTTTTATCTACCGAGCGATCATAAATCCGGGGGGATCAATAGGGAGCAAAGTCCTGTGCTGATCTATGGGAACAATGCCGTATTTACCAAATTGGCTTTGTTTATTAAAGATATTCTCGTATGTCGCTGTCAAACTGCTTGTATCGGAGTTGTATCGGTTTTTCCGAATGTAATCGTAGTTGTCAAAAGCATAGTATAGGTATAATAAAACTCTTACCTCTGGATAAGTCAAATCGGCAACATCGTCTTGTATCCATGTACAATTATTCTCTATCCATTCATCAATCGGGAGTGTTAGGACCTCTCGAAATTGCTTTTCATAAATTTCCAGCATTTTTGTTGCATGATGTCAGGATGCTCTAATTCCTTTTGTGCTTTGATTTTGCGTTCATAGTACTGGTGTATTTCGTTATGCAAGGCTGTGTCAGAAACGCCTAGTTTAAGGGTTTGAATAGTAAGAATATCGCTTTCTCGGAATTTTCCGAGGACAACACCATTGATATATATAGCTTGTCTCGTGTCATTCCATTTTTCTGCATCTCCCATCCAAAATTGATACATCCACTCATGTTGAGTGCCAATATATTCGTTTAACAAAGGAAATATATCGTTTTTTGATTCTATCATTTGTGATCCATTCCCCCTTATCCCGAATACTTCTGATACTCCGCTGTCACAAAATCTTCATAAGCGTCTGCAATCTTAGCGATTCGCTTATGGACTGCGCTGGCGGTCTTGCAGCCAACCTTGTCTGTGATCTCCTGCTCGATGTAGCCCTCCATGCGCACCATGCGTAGCAGTCTCACACAAACAGCTCGAACATATCATCACATACGATGTGGTCATATTTGTCCGCCCGCAAGACCTCATAGGGGCAGTGGGGCAGCTCGTGGGCCGGCTTCCATTTCTCCGCAAGCTCTCGCAGCAAGCTGTAAAACAGCGTCAGCCATGATTTGTCGCTGTCCTGCGGTATCTCGATGATCTCACCGGGCAGCACCACAAGAAAACCGTTCGAGCCTGTATGCTTGTCCATCAGAGTCACCTGCAATCGCTTCTGTATTTAGCTCTCTATTATATATGGCATGAGAAGGGCTGAATTGTTCCAATGCTTCCAAGTTTTTTTGAAAAATCTCGGACCAGATGGGATAGGATTAATTTAAGGTAATTATACCTGAAAGCTGTGAATAAATCTATTGCTTTTCGTGGCGGCAAAAAAATAACGGGTATCCGGTGAAAGCCGGATACCCGTTATTTCGCTACCAATCCTGCCTGACAGATGCCACCGTCGTAATTTTTAGAATTACTGTCTTATGAGCACCCTCGTAAGTGGCGGATATTTTTGGCAAACAAATTCAGCCATTCCTCTTGACAAACGCAAACAGACGTGTTATCATGAGGGATGGCAAAACAATACGAACCCTTTCACTGAAGGGCTTCTTGACATAATGTGATTTTCTCACAGCGCTTATGTATGTTATCACATATTCTTTCGGATGTCAAGCCAAATTTTTTCCTGTCTGCGTAAAGGAGCGCGGCGGCACTGGTGCGTTTTGTACTTTTCTATATTGATTGCTGTACCGAAGAAGCAAAGAAAGGCTTTCATTTTGAGAGAAGCTATTTTTAAATCCAACGCTTTTGAGCAAACCATCGACGCAACGGCTATCCACTCCATGTCGGACTATCAGGAAAATTACCGAGGCAATCTTTATTGCTGCACACCGGGCTGCCCCGCTAAGGTCAAGTGGGTAAGCCATAACGGAAAAATGCCCTTTTTTGCCACATGGCCATACAGTCAGCACGCCTCAAGTTGTCCCTACGCTTTTGAGCGTGATCCCTCCAAGACTGCGGAACGCTCCGCCGAGGTTTTTAAGACCCGCATCTCTCTGGAACACAAACAGCGCGCTCTGCGCGCCGCCAATAGAAAGCTGATGCAGGCCGACGGCAAACTCCCACCCGACCCGCCGCGCAACGCTCAGAAAAACCGTACCCACGCCGGTGCAACCAAGCGTGAAGTCCGCCGGGTACCCTCCACCGATCCCAACGCTCTGCCGGAGCAGCGCGGTGAACGGTCGATGCGCCTTGCGCAAAAGCACTGCCAAGACCTCTCCCCTAACAATCATGGCAAGTACGTGACTGTTTTCGGGCATATCACAGGTGCGGAACTGGGGGAGCAGAGTGTCCGTCTGCGCTTTGATACCGGCGATGCGTCTCCCGTCGAACTGCACTTTTACACCCCTTTTCAGATCAGCTCCGAGCAGCGTTACGGCTGGATCCGCCAGATCGCGCGGCTGATCCAGAAAGGAAAACTCGACAGCCTTGCCGTTTCCTGTATGGGGGAATGTACTTACAGCGCAGGAGCCTACACCGTACAGGTCATGGATTCAGACTCCATCTCAATTGACGGCAAATCGCTGCCCGCGTTTTATGGGTCTCTCGACAATCTTCTCCCCCCATTGAAAACACCCGCTAAACGCAGCCAAACTTCCCGGTCTCTCTCTTTGTAAAGCATTGCGGCAAACGGAACTTCCGTTTGCCGCGCTTTTCACCCAATCTGCTCGCGCACGAGCGCTTTTTTCTCCTTTTTGAGCCACGAATATTCTGTCAGCACAGCGTGAAGGGATAGGGTGTTAAGGGGGCAATCGCTTCATCCGAAAAATTTCACACACCGGTATTTCACACGAATCCGGGGGAGACAGGTCCATGATCTGCCGCCCCCGGATTTTTTGTCCTTCGTTAACGCGCCGCTGTTCCCTGATGCGCTCCCCCCCATTTGAACCCAAAAACTGAACCGCTTACCCAGCGGGCCGCCCACGGCGGCAGGTACACTGTTCAGAGAGGACGTTCAATGTCCGAATCAAAAAAGGGGGAATCCGATGAATCTGACACAAATGAAAAACACGGTGCTGGCAGTGCTGGCCGCGGCCGGCTCCGCCGTCGCCCAGGCGCTGGGAGGTTGGGACGTGGCGCTCAAAGTTCTGATCTGCTTCATGGCGCTGGACTACGTCACCGGCTGGCTGGTGGCGGCTGTCTGGCACAAGTCGGCAAAGAGCAAGACCGGGGCGCTGGACTCCAAGGCCAGCTACAAGGGTCTGGTGAAAAAGGGCGTCATGCTGGCGCTGGTGTGGATGGCGGCGCTGCTGGATCAGGCCACCCACAGCGATTTCGTCCGGGATGCGGTGTGCCTGTTCTTCATCGCCAACGAGGGCCTTTCCGTGCTGGAAAACACGGCGGTGATGGGCGTTCCGTACCCGGCCTTTGTGAAAAATATGCTGGACGCGCTGCACCAGACCGGCGATCAGGGCAAGGGCACGGAGGCCCACATATGAGCACGAGAGCGGGCGCCGTCCCGCTCTCCGACCTCCAATTCATCAAGATCTATTTCAACCGGAACCGTCTCCGCTCCACCCCGGCCAACCTGCGGAAAATGCTGGTGGAGGCGGGCGGAGATGCTATCTGCAACGGCTCCATTTTCCTGCGGAACCAGACCCCGGCCTGTCACCTGAAAGCAGACGGCAAGGTTTACAAAGCTCCAAACTACCGGGCGTGGGCCGTCAGCTGGAACACCCCGGCGGACTTCGGCGTGAAGTCCGTGCCCAACGGGGACGCGAATTACATGGAGTGCGTCCACCTCATCATCGGCGGAAAGAAGATCAGTCCCGTCACCTGCGGAGCGGATATGCGCTACCGCGCTCCACGGACGGCCATCGGCACCAAGAATGGCCGGTTCGCCTACTATGTGAGCAAGGATCGACATACGCCGGAGCAGCTCCGTGACCTGCTGGTGTCCTCCGGCTGGGACAACGCCATCATGATGGACGGAGGCGGAAGCGCCTGCTTCATGGATTCGGCAGGGGAGGGCTTCACCGGGGACGGGCGGGTGATCCCGTTTTTCCTCGTCTGGAAGCTGAAAAACAAAAAAAACGAAGAACCGAAAGGAGAGAAGCCTATGGTCGAGATCAACGCCTATTCCAAGGCGAAGGACGGCAGCAAAAAGCTGTCCGCCAACTTCACCGTGAAAGAATTTGCCTGCAAGGACGGCAGTGACGCCGTTCTGACCGCCCCCCGGCTGGTGATGGTCTTGCAGAGCATCCGCAGCCATTTTGCCGCCCCGGTGGTCATCCACAGCGCCTACCGGACACCCCAGTACAACGCCAAGGTGGGCGGCGCGGCCCACAGCCAGCACTGCTACGGCACGGCGGCTGACATTTCCGTGCGCGGCCAGACCCCGGCAGCGGTGGCGGCCTACGCAAGAGAACTCATGCCCGACTGGGGCGGCGTGGGCGTGTACGCCGGACAGGGCTTCACCCATATCGACGTACGGGAGACCCGGGCCGACTGGACGGGCTGAGATGTTTCACGAACGTTCCCCATCGGCCAACTTATCCGTTATCAAAAAAACAATGGCAGAGGACATACGTCCTCTGCCGTTGTTCGTATAGCGCAATGCCTTTACAACTTAGTTTACCACAAGGGGAGGGGGGCCACGGCTCCGTTACCGCCCGCAGCACTTCTTGAACTTCTTTCCGCTGCCGCAGGGACACAGATCGTTCCGGCCGATCTTCTTTCTGCCGGTCCCGTCCGCTGCCGGCGCGCCCCGGTAATAGAGCGCGGCCAGCTCGTTGGGCGTGTAGCCCTTGTTGGCCCAGAGCCGGGTGTTGTTCTTGACGGACATCATCATCTTCACGAAGGCTTCCACGGCGCTGCCGTCAAGCTCCATGTCATAGTCGCTCAGAATATCGTAGATCTGCTCCATGCCGGCCTCGATAACGCAGGCGTACTGGATCTCCCCGGCGATCTCCTCCGCGTCCCGGCGGGACTGATGCCCCTCGTTCATCAAAAAGGCGGTCAGGGCGTCCATCTGCGGCGTGCGCTCATAGTAGCTCCAGTCGGCATAGCGCAGCAGTTCGTCCTTTTCCGGAATATACCGGGGCTTGCCGCCGCATTGGCGCATCAGGTCCCGCACATCCTCAAAGTCATTCTCCTCGAACTCTCCGCAGACGATATACTCCTCCCAGAAGCAGTAGGGTGCGCCTACGGCTACATGGCGGAGCAACGCCGGGAACAGCTCCTCTTCCGTGGTGGGCTGGCTGTTCTGCCGGTTGAAGATGTCCACGAGATCCGGCTGGCTGATGGCGCCGTACAGATGGACCGCGGCCATGGCATAACCGTCCAGCAGATCGTAGCGCGCCTTTCTCTCCGTGTAGCCTTCCCGTTCCAGCTGATGAAACACCTCGCTGATCTCGGTGGGAACCGTCACGATCAGATCCTCCTGAGAAGCGTCGCAGACAAGGTAGCCCAGATCCTCCAGCAGACTGCACTGCTCAGGCAGGGCCTTCTTCACCTTCACCGGCTCCCGGCTTTTTGCCGCCCGCCTGAACAGCAGGAAGGCCGGCTGGTCGATGATGTAAAGAAGCTCCTCCATGCGCCCCGGCTCCCGGAGGGCGGCACTCACCGCCTGCACCAGCGCGGGCTTGTTCATCTTGGAATATCCCTTGACATAGTAATTCTTGGCCAGTCCCTTCAGCTTTACCGCGCTTGCTTCCGCCAGTACCGCTTCAATAGTGGGCTTTCCCGCTTCACTCAGTACCATAGTTCTCTCCCTTTTCTGAACATCGCTTGCCATTCCGCCCCGTGGAGGCCGATGCGGTTTTTTATCTATCTGTCAGCGGAACCGTGCTCCACTCTATTCAGTGTAGCACATTTTCCCAAAAAATGAAGCGCAAATTCCATAAAACTGCCTTGCTTTTATGATGTTCGCCCAAAACAGCGGCACACCTCTTTTCGGAGGTGTGCCGCGTCTGTTTTTTGACTTTATCCTTTGCTTAACGTCTCAACGATCTCTGCCCTCTGCTTCTCCGTCAGGCGGGGATAGTCCGCAAGGACGGCGGTCAGCTCCTCGCCCCGTTCCACTCTCCGCCGCACTACGCGGCACACCAGCGCCACAGCCGTACTCATTCGCCCTCACCTCCGAACATCAGCGCCGCCACCAGTTCCTCCAGCTCCTCCAGACGAGTCTCCTGTGCAGGATACGCCGCCCGGTAGTCCGCCCGCAGCGTTTCTGAACAATCCGCCTTGCCGGACAGCTCATAGCCCTCTGCCAGCGGCGCGTATACCGTCCCATCCGCAGCCGTCACGCTGTCCGCTGTGTAACTCCGCGCGTTTTCAACGGTCAGTACGGGCTGATCTGTTCCGATTTCATAGAAATACAACGTCATTTGCTTCACCTCAGATGAATTTTCCGCCCTTAATGATCGCGTTCATTCCGTCCTTTGTGTTATACGCACCGCCTAATGTATCCGGGACAAGCTCCCCCAGCAGCACAAGTCCGCCTCGGATGTGACAGATCCCGACTTGATTATTGCTGTAATCCTCAGTGGGATTGTCTCCAAAGATGCCAACGAAACCGCCCCAACTGGTAGAGACCGCACATTCCAGATCATGGAATGCACAGTCTGCCAGCACAGCATAGGAATTGTAAAAAGCGCCGACGCCTCTCCCATTCTTGGCACAGCCGTTAAAGGAGCACCCGTCCGCATATACCATGCTTTTTTTTTGACAAGGGAGGCAATATCTGTATTTGTTTGCCGTCTCGTCCAACTCCCACTTCAACTTTTCCATCTGCACCGAAAGCCTGCAATTCAATACCCGGAGTTCCCTTTTAAACACGCAGTCTCCCAAATTGTTTGCCCGGAGCAGGAGACTGCCGCAGCCGTAGAAGCCATTCACAGAAACTTCCTCCGAAGCTGTTCCGCTGAGTGTGATGACATAATGCTCAGTCAGCAGACGGGGAAGGGTATCAAGGTAAGCTTGCAGCTCCGATGCGGATAAGGAGACGTCGCGGCGGGGTGCACCGGTAGCCAGCACCTTTCTTCGCACCGGGCCGCAGTCGCTTTCGGTGATGAGACCGGCAGGGGAGCAGAGCACCGCTGCGCCGCCGTCCTTGCTGACGGTCTGGCGCAGGTAAAACCGCAGCACCGTGTCGCTCCCGGCCAGGATGGATGCCGGCTCGTCCAGCCGGTAGACGCAGTAGAGAATTTCCCCCTCATCGGGGTCCTCCGCATAAACGCCAAGCTCCGTCAGCGTGTATGAGGATTCCAATCCCACCGCAGCCAGCGTTACGGGCAGAACGGCGGTGTTTCCGGCGCAGCGGGCCGCGCCCACCGCCAGCGTCTGCCGGATCTCCGGCAGTTGGGCGGCGTTGGGGACGTCCGGGGTATGTCCGCTGCCGCCCACCACACGGGTCACCCGCAGACAGGCCCCCGCGGCGGTTTTCGCCGTCAGCGCAAGGCCCTTGTTCGTATATGTTCCCTGAATATTCATAGCCCGCCTCCTATCTCAGCCGCCGGATGCCCCGTCTGGGACGCTGGGGCAGGGGGGCCGTCACCACCGGCGCGGAGGCGGGCAGACGGCTTTTCACGTCCTCCGCCAGAGACGCCTGATACGCCGCGCGGAATTCCTCCGTCCGGCGGTCCGTGTCGCCGTCGTCGCCCCCCTGCCAGCAGCGGCGCGAAGGACTGGGGCACGCCGCCCCGCTCCAAGGCGGCTCTGGCCCGTTCCACCTGCTCCCGGCGGAGCTTTTCCGCCCGCAGAGTTTCCAGTTCCTGCTTTTCTTCTTCGTTCATATTACTCCTCCGTCTCCATGGTTTCCTCGGCCTTGCGCCGCAGTTCTTCCTCCGCGTCCTTCACCCACGGCAGCTGTTCCAGAATGGTGCGCTTGGACAGCAGGGGAGAGAGGGACAGCAGCGTGCCCGCCAGCGCCGTGTGATCCTGCGGCAGATTCTTGTAAAACGTGACCTGCCCCTGTTCCAGCGCCACCGGCATCCCCAGCAGGGCAAAGCCGCCGGAAAGCGCCGTCAGCAGCCGGTGCAGGCCGTCCAGAAAGCTGCGCTCCTTGGCAAGCCGCACCTGCTCGATGCCCCACAGCTTGTACTGCATCGCCACGCCGGAGGCGTTCCCGGCGAAGCGCTCGTCGGAGAGGTCCGGCGTCATGCTCAGTTCCAGAATACTGCGGCGCAGATTGCTCTCCAGCTGGGCCAGGGCCTCGTGATTCAGATTCTTCACCACGAATTCCGCCCGGCCTCCCTCCGCCAGAGAGAGGATGCGGGTGCGGTTGGCCTCGTCGATGTCGCCCTGGGTCGTTCCCTGCATCCCGTACAGGGCGAGGAAGGCGTTGGCCACCGACTGCATATCGTCCATAGCCCCGGAGAGCAGCAGGTTGTACGCGTCCATCAGACCCGTCACCATCTCGAAATCGCCGCAGGTCTGGCAGTTGTTGTTGAAGGGCACCAGCGCCAGATGCCCCGGCAGATTTTCCTCCGGCGCGCCCAGAGCCACCCGCTGACCGTCCCATGTGAAGGGCGTGACCCGCTCCTCCTCGTAGAGCATCCCGCATACGGTGTCGTCCGGGCGCTTGAACAGCCGGACGGCGGCGCGGAGCGGCTCCCCGGCCTCGCCGCCGCGGATGCCGAAGCAGGTGAGGGGGTCGCACCGGCACACCCGCACGCCGGACTGTTCCAGCCACACCAGCGCGAAGCCCTCGCCGCAGATGCTCATGTCCCGGCCAATGTCAAAGAGCAGATGATCCATGGGCAGGTCGGCATAGATCCGCCCCTCCTCCGGGCGCTCATAGGAAAGGGTAGGGGGGGCACACCGAGGAAATACCCGGTCTGCACCTCCGTGATGTAGCGGGGGAAGGGGACCCGCAGCAGATTGTTGGGCCGTCCCCGGACGGCCTCGCCCCCTTGGGCACGGGCTGCTGACCCTCGTAGTAGTCCCACAGCCGCTCCCT
>VOFC01001880.1_pt1 | contig 18000 bp, 25 predicted proteins | sample 5384161 | NCBI WGS metagenome assembly VOFC01 (sample SAMN12384722, study PRJNA508395) | human gut metagenome | isolation source: healthy gut B | host: Homo sapiens
TTATACTATCTAATTAAGAAAAATGCTAGTGGTTTAGGTTTTTTCTTTTATTAATTTTCCTACATTATTATAATAGTCTTTTTTTTTTCGTATTTTTATTTAATTTTCACTTTATTAGATTAAATTATTAGTTCGCTAAACTTTTTACACTTTCACATTGATAATATTTTATCAATATGCTATATTTAAGAGTAGCATTTATAAAGGAGATTAAGGAATGTACAAAATTTTACGAAGAAAAAACAACTTAACGACACTGTAGTGCGTTTAGATGTAGAGGCTCCATTTATTGCTAAGAAAGCAAAAAGCAGGTCAGTTCATTATTTTAAGAATTGACGAGCGTGGTGAAAGAATGCCTCTTACAATAGCTGATACTAATGCAGAAGAAGGCTCTGTTTCTATTATCTTCCAGATAGTTGGACAAACAACTATGCTTCTTTCTCAGATGAATGAGGGAGATTGTTTATTAGACTTTGTTGGACCACTTGGTGCTGCAACTGAGTTTGGCCACATTAAGAAAGCCTGCGTTATCGGTGGTGGTGTAGGTAATGCCATAGCTTATCCATCTGCAAAAGCTTTATTTAATATGGGCGTTGATGTTGATGTTATCGCCGGTTTCAGAAGCAAGGATATTGTTATTCTTGAAGATGAATATAAAGAAGTTTGTAACAGACTTTTTCATTACAACAGATGACGGAACTTACGGAGAGAAAGGTTTTGTAACTAACAAGCTTCAGGATTTAATCGATGCCGGTAACAACTATGATCTTGTTATCGCTATCGGACCTATCCCAATGATGAAATTTGTTTCTAAGGTTACTGAACCTTATAATATTAAGACTTTAGTTTCACTTAACCCTATTATGATTGATGGTACAGGTATGTGTGGCGGATGTCGTGTAACTGTTGGTGGTGAAATTAAGTTTGCTTGCGTTGACGGTCCTGACTTTGACGGTCATCAGGTAGATTATGACGAGCTTATGAAACGTAATTCTACATATAGAGAATTTGAAGCTCACGATAGAGAAAACTGCCGTATGTATAAAGCGGCTGATGAAATGGGAGGTGCCAAATAATGCCAAACATGTCTTTAACAAAGGTTCCAATGCCTGAGCAGGATCCTAACGTACGTAATAAGAATTTTGAAGAAGTTGCTTTGGGTTATACTAAAGAAATGGCTATGGAAGAAGCAACTCGTTGTATTAACTGTAAGAACAAACCTTGTATGAGTGGTTGTCCTGTATGTGTACGTATACCTGAGTTTATTGCTAAGGTTGCTGCAGGAGAATTTGAAGAAGCTTACAAGATTATCACAAGCACTAATGGTCTTCCTGCTGTTTGCGGACGTGTTTGTCCACAGGAAAATCAGTGTGAAGGAAAATGTATCCGTGGTATCAAGGGCGAACCTGTTTCTATCGGTCGTCTTGAAAGATTCGTAGCTGACTACCATATGGCTCACAGCAATGATGATGCTGTTAAACCTGAATCTAATGGTATTAAGGTTGCAGTTCTTGGTGCAGGTCCTGCAGGACTTACATGTGCCGGTGACCTTGCAAAACTTGGTTACGAAGTTACTATTTTTGAAGCTTGCCATAAGGCCGGTGGTGTTTTAGTTTATGGTATTCCTGAATTTAGACTTCCTAAGGCTATCGTTCAGAAGGAAGTTGAAAATCTTGAAGCTTTAGGTGTTAAGGTTGAAACTGACATGGTTATCGGTAGAGTTCTTTCTATTGATGAAATTATTGAAATGGGATTCAAAGCTGTATTCATTGGTTCAGGTGCAGGTCTTCCATCATTTATGGGTATTGAAGGCGAAGCTTTAGTTGGTGTTTACTCAGCTAATGAATATTTAACAAGAGCAAACCTTATGAAGGCTTATCTTGATGATTATGATACACCTATTATTAAGAGTAAAAATGTTGCCGTAGTCGGTGGTGGTAACGTAGCTATGGATGCTGCAAGAACTGCTTTAAGACTTGGTGCTGAAAATGTATACATTGTATACCGCAGTGGTATGGAAGAACTTCCTGCCCGTGGTGAAGAAGTTCATCATGCAATTGAAGAGGGAATTATCTTTAAAACACTTAATAACCCTGTTAAGTTAATCGGAGATGAAAATGGTCGTGTTTGCAAGATGGAATGTGTTGAGATGGAACTTGGCGAACCTGATGCTTCAGGGCGTCGTCGTCAATGGTTATTGAAGGAAGTAACTTCCAGTTAGACGTTGATACAGTTATCATGTCACTTGGTACTTCACCTAACCCACTTATCAGAACTACAACAAAAGGACTTGAAGCTAACAAGTGGGGATGTCTTGTAGTTAATGAAGACACTCTTGAAACAACAAGAGATAATGTATACGCCGGTGGTGATGCCGTAACAGGTGCCGCTACAGTTATCCTTGCTATGGGTGCAGGAAAACAGGCTGCTGCAAGCATTCATGAAAGATTATCAAAATAATAATTGTAATATGAAAGTGTAAATTAAGTTGCAATACATATGATTAGTATTTAGACTTTTGACATTCAAATCATAATATATAACAAAACAGGAGCGTGCCGTTATGTGGTATGCTCCTGTTTTTGTTATGTTCAGTAATAGAATCCTTGCAATAAGCAGAGTAAATTGGCGTATGTACCTCAAAAACAAGCTTTTTAAATATCGGGGTACATTTATTGCATATTCAAATCATATGTTGTACGAAATTAACGTAGATTTGGGCAAACGTACCCCAAAAAATCGTAGCTTTTGAAATATCGGGGTACATTTATTGCATATTCAAATCATATGTTGTACGAAATTAACGTAGATTTGGGCAAATGTACCCCCAAAAACAAGCTTTTTAAAATATCGGGGTACATCCATAGTAAAATATCACTTATAGGTAGCATGTAACATTTGAAATCACGAAATTTGTACCCCGAAAATCAAAGAAAATAATTATATCGGGGTACATATATAAAATTGAGATAAAAAAAAGAATGATTTAATAAGAAACTCCACATACACACATATTCATAATCCTTGTAAATACTTTGATTAGTATGATTTTCGCATTAAACCCAAAAGAAACTCCAACGATAATCGTAGTGCATAGCAATTGGTACTTTGCAACAAACTAATTAACGTTGGAGTTTTGTTTTTCTATTAACGTAATGTTATTTCTTAATCTTTACCTTCTTTATTTTTGACCAAGGTCCTTCCATACTACCATCGTCTAATGTTACAACAGCTTTTGCTCTAACATAAACTTTCTTAGCATTTTTAATTTTCTCGCTCTTTATTGTAACTTTTAATTTCTTTGTTGCTTTTGTTACAACATTCTTTTTAAATTTCTTAGATTTTAAAATCTGTATTTTATATTTCTTTACTTTTTTAATCTTTGTTAATGTTACACTGATTTTCTTTGTTGATTTCTTGTATGTAACTTTTTAATTTTTACTGTTAAGATAATGTAATTTGCAATTCTAATCTCATATTTTATCCTGGATATTTTTTTATAAAAAATTAGAGTATCAAACTACTAAAAGATTGATTACATGAATTCTATAAATTTATTTAAGATTTTTTTCAAAAAATGTTGACAAAAAGTAAAAAAATGATATATTAGTAATAGTTACTATTATTGTTATCAAGAAATGAGGTAAACATGATTAAACGAAGCGTTCAAAGAGAACTCATCCGAAATAATCTGGCACATCGTACAGATCATCCAACCGCCGATATGGTTTATCAGAGTATTCGCGAAGAACTTCCTAATATAAGCTTGGGAACAGTATATCGCAATCTTAGATTTTTGGTAGATCAGGGTGATGCCCTTTCACTGAAACTTGGTGATGGCAAGGAGCACTTTGATGGCAATGTTAATCCACACTTCCATTTCATATGCAAACAGTGCGGATGTGTCGATGACATATTTATGCCGTCAATTGACGAAATCTGTACTATTGCTGCTCAGTACTATAGTGGTAACATCAAAGGACACAGTACTTATTTCTACGGTACTTTAAGCAAAAAAACCAAACACTAAGTGTATTTTATAAAAGGTTTTATATTAACAAATTTAGGAGGAAAAAAAGATGGAAAAAAAAAAAATTTGTATGTAGCGTATGCGGTTATGTTTATGAAGGAGATTCAGCACCTGAGAAGTGCCCAGTTTGTGGTGTTCCAGCAGAAAAATTCACAAAGGTAGAAGAAGGCGAAAAAGACATGGGCTGCAGAACATGTAGTTGGTGTAGCACAGGGTGCTAGCGAAGACATTATTGCAGACTTAAGAGCAAACTTTGAAGGCGAGTGTACTGAAGTTGGAATGTACTTAGCAATGGCTAGAGTTGCACACAGAGAAGGCTATCCCGAAATCGGTCTTTACTACGAAAAGGCTGCTTACGAAGAGGCTGAGCATGCTGCTAAATTTGCAGAGTTGTTAGGTGAAGTAGTTACAGATAGCACAAAGAAAAAACTTAGAAATGAGAGTTGAAGCAGAAAACGGTGCTACAGCAGGAAAATTCGACCTTGCAAAAGAGCAAAAGCTGCAAACTTAGATGCTATCCATGATACAGTTCATGAAATGGCTAGAGACGAAGCAAGACATGGTAAAGCATTTGAAGGACTATTAAAGAGATACTTTGGTTAAGCTACAAGCTGAGTAAGTGTAAAAATAAAAGTAGTTGAATGAGGATGTTTACATACTCAGGCAACTACTTTTTATTTTATACTTAGCGACAGCCCTCCATGAAATAGCCCGCAGGGCTATGAATGGCTTAAGTAACGTTATGACAATCTCCAGCGAGAAGTAGCAAAGCGGATTCGAGCTGGATGTTGCTCGTAATTATAGCTACAAATCAAGCAAATATGACTTAAAAGACTGCGAAAAAGAGTACTATGTATTCTTTTTCGTAGTTTTTAATTTATATTTATAGGGCGACAGCCCTCCATGAAATAGCCCGTAGGGCTATGAATGGCTCGGCTTGCGCTATTGAAATTTGTCTGTATTGTTAGCTTATTTTCTTAAATACAATTGAAAGGATTTCAAAATCGCTCATAAAGTCAAGCCCTCCTTTCCCAGATTTCCTTTTAGAAGATTTCTATGTAATCAGAGGGTTCAGTCCCTCTGTCGAAGGGCTAACCGCCTACCGTTTCTTGGTAACACCTAGTACAAGTCTATCAACTCCATCAATAGAACTCAATGTTATTTTTCAACAAATCGTTTATATTTTGTCTTATTATTCTTTATTTTTTTTATGTTATGCAAAAAGTCCTCAATCCGCAACGCTTATGTTTGTGAATTAAGGACTTGTACTTTTTTGCTATTCTTTTTCCAACACTTCCATTATAGAATCAATATCATACTCAGGTGCAAATTCACCTGCAACATTGTAAATTTTCTCTATGGTTGATACATCTTCTTCCAAATCATCTGCGATTTCTTCAATGGATTTATTTTTTGCTAACTTCTTGCATATCTGCTTTATTAGTTTTATTTTTTCTCCATTCACTCTTCCAACTTCTAGTCCGTGTTGTTCCCCTTCCTCATAGAAATCTTCTTTCCAATGAGCCATTGTTTCTTCTTCGTTGTATTCTCTCCAAAGCATGTCTTCTACCTCCGATCTATGATCCTGTAGAAATTCCTTCAATACGTTATTGTCCAAACAATAATCAATGGCTTTTTTATTGCATCTTTCAATTCTAACGGCTCTGCCAGGAATTCCTTTATCTTACTTACCATAATAGCATATTCTCTTAGAATTGAACACTTGGACATTAATTCTTCGTTGTGTCCTGCATTTATGTTTAGCACTGTTGCAGTCCACTCGAATTCTCCGTCCTTGCACGGAACCATGAATGCGTCTGACAGTTTCAGCACTTCCCTGTCAGGTCTTTTTTCATTGCCGTTGTAAAAAACATAATATTGAGGTGTAGGTATTTTAATTAATTTTCGACGAAAAACATCCAAATTGTTTCTCACTATGTAGTCATTATAAAGTTCTGCCGAATACCTGTAGCCTCTTAGCGGCATATTATAGCTCCATGTACTTTGATGCTCATAAATAACCATGTTCCAGTCTATAATGCATGACACGTCATTTTTCATGTTCATATAAAACACATCGTCCAATGTATTTATTTCCAAATCATCCGGATTTGTATAATTGCTGTCATTTAATGCATTATATAATTCCAATAAGTTACCTTTGTACTTTTCATATCCAAATAGTTTTCTGAATACTCTGTCTTTGTGTTTTTGTTTCCTTCCATAAACTCTCCTTTAATTTATTCGGAACCGTATTATCTCAAGACATATATAAAGCCAGCAAATTAAAAAGCTAAATATCTTATATCACTTTTTAATTGTATTTATAATTATACATATATTATGGAAGTTTGCAACAATAAATTTATATAATTTGTTATTTAACATAATATTATCTTTAATCATAAAAGGCACTTCTTTTCAAATACAACCGTATCCGAAATGAAATGCCTTTTAATTATATTCTACTGTACTGCACAAACCACTTGTTTAGAAACTTCCCTATATACAATACTCTATTGTATATATTTCCAACATTGTTACAACAATTTAGCCAAGCGTTCATTTACTCTACCTATAAAACGATTACTTCTGTCTTTTTAATACTTCCCTGCACTCCTGTTCATTATCTACACATATTTTACCATCTAAACCAAGTATTGATTTTGTTGCATCATCATCTATTCTCTTTACATAATCACTTAATTTGTCATTTAAAATATCTCTATTTTCTTCATCTGTTATGTAAATGAAATTAAATGGAGAATTTAGAAAATAACTATCATCCTTTCTCAAATCAACTCCTGATTTCTTGCTTTCTTCAGAATCTGATTTTAGTGATGCTAAAGGTATAACATGATGTTTGTGTAAACTTTCATCTATAAACGGATTTAATTCTTTTTCCTTATCTATAAGACCTTTGTATGTCATTGATAAATAATACTGACATACAACATCCCTAAAAAATGATTTAGGTGTTATTCCTGCACTATTCATCTCTAATAACAAAAATTTCTTTTCTGAATAATAATCCACTTTAAACATTTTTTCCTTTAACTCTGCTAACCACTCTGCATTTTTGGTTTCAATTGTATTAATAAGCTTTTTAATACTGGTAATAGTTCTTTCTGTTTGATCCGAATTATAATAACCTGAAAATATACTTATCCAATACCATGCTTCTAAATAGTCATACGTTCTACTATCTTCTCTGTAACTTTTGTTCGATAAAATATATGAAACAACTACTAACATTAACTTATAATTTATATCTTTAATACTTCTAACACCACATCTCATCTTGAAAAATAAAAGTGCTAAATCCAAAGCATCACATACATCTTCGCATTTATTTTTTAAGTCACAAGGTTTTATTGCTAATATTTTGTTCTTTTTAATCAATTCACTTTTAATATCATCCGGATTAAATAATCCGGCATATGAATAAAGAGACATAACATTTAAATATGCGTCAATATATGTATTAACAGGTTCTCCATTTTTATTTTCGATACATCCCATATCTATCGTGGCTATATATTTTTCTGATGTTAACTTTGCTCTAACATTTTCATTGTTTTTTAATTGTTCATTATAAATAGCCTCCGGATACTTTCTTTTCTTTTTCATACATTTTTCTATTTTATCATAATAATTTTCATCACTTTCACTTGCAAATCTTGCCATTACTAATTCAAATGTTCCTAGAGAGACTCCTCCTTCATTTAAGTTTTCATATATATTAATTGCTCTGGCTCGTTTGCTATTATCGACAATTATCTGATGTAGTTGTATATTATTTAAACAGGATACAAGATATGATCTTATATTATTTTCCCATTCACTTGCCTGTGCATCTAATTTTCCTTAAAACTTTCATTTGGCATAACTTCCGATACTTTATCAGATATTATATTCTTCTCAAATATGCTCTTTTTTTTCATTTTCAATTGAATCGTACTCTTCAATTATATCCAAACATATATTTTCTGATATTCGTTTTAAAACAGTTGATAATCCCATAGTATTCTTCCCTGTTAACCAAAATAAAGGTATTAAATACTCTTTTCCTGATGTACAATAATTAATTAAATCTGATTTTGTTGATTCCTTTTCCTTAAATGGGTTATAGCATTCATCACTATTAGCATTAAATGATATTATTTTTATTGCCTCATATATATCATCTGACAGAAATTTAGGTTCTTCTTTTCTGCATCTTCTAAAGGAAATTGCAACTTTCTAACCTGAAAAAAAATCTTCAACCTCACCTTCCATTCTTTCATATTTAGGTATTCGTAGAAAAAATCTTCTTTGTAATCCTGTTCTATTTATAAGGTTGCTTGACTTCTTTGCCATATCAAAAATAACATTAGAAAATGCATTTGTTAAAACTGTGACTCTCTGCTGTCCATCCAGTAATGCTAAAATTTTTCCGTCCATTTCAAGTTCTTTATACGTTTTTTCTTTCTCTACAACCTAGCATTTTATATGCATAATCTTTCGCATCACTATCCAAAAAGCAAAATACTTCCTATTGGCATTTTTGCCAATACAGATGCTATCAATCTCCCCTGTTTTTCTTCCTCCTTCCAAATAAATTTCCTTTGAAAATCAGGCAATAAAATTTCCTTTTTAACTATTTTGTCAATTAGGTTACTTAAAGCTTCTACTTTTTCATCCATACTTTTACCTCTCTAAATACTTTTTCTTTAAGTTATTTAAACAAAGCTATTTTCGCCTTGCAAAACTCATCTACATTTCCTCACTTAGTTCTTCCACTGCCTCCAGCAGCTTTTCTATTTCATTCCTTGTTGTGTACCTTCCAACACTGGCTCTTACCACGCCTCCCTTTTCTATATCCATCAAATGTTTATGTATAAGTGGTGCGCAATGATATCCTGTTCTAACTGCAATGTGGTAATCCTGGTCTAATATTGTTCCCACATCCTTTGCCTTGTAGCCTTCAATGTTAAAGGCTACAATTCCTATATGTGAATCTTCCAATGGAAGATATGTAGTTACGTTTTCTATTTTTTCAAGTCCTTTTACAAGGTATTCTGTTAATTTTTTTTTTTGCCTCAAAGTCACTTATTTGCCCAATTGTTTCATCTAATGCTGCCTCCATTCCTGCTACGGCAACTATGTTAGGACTTGCCGGTTCCAGCATTGCAGGTATTGTTTTTGGCATATTTAGGTTAAGTGAATCACTTCCCGTTCCTCCGGCAATAAATGGATTAATCTTTGTCCCTTTTCTTACGAAAAATCCACTGGTGCCAAATGGTCCATATAGGTTCTTATGTCCTGCAAAAGCTATAAAATCTGCCATTAGGTTGTTCATGTTAATTTCTAATAATCCCAATGACTGAGAGGCATCAATAATAACCTGACTGTTATATTTTTTTGCCATTTCAGTTATCTCTTTAACCGGCAAAATATACCCGGTTACGTTGCTTATATGAGTTGCAAAAACTTTCGTAGGAGGATTCATGGAAAACATATATTCCATTTTTTCAAAATCTATTTCTAATGTTTCGCTCTTTAATGGGAGTTCTATTAAATCAAAACCATATTTTTCACTAATCAAATGTAATGGTCGCATTACTGCATTATGTTCAAAAGGAGAAACATAGCAAATATCTGCACCACTCAATCCAAACCACCAATTATTACATTCATTGCAATTGTGGCTGATGGCGTAAGCACAATGTCTGCAACATCTTTTTCCTTTTATAAGTTTCAAGGCTTTCTCTCTTGTCCGGTCTATTATTTCCGTTGCTTTTCTTGCCAGACTATAAGAGCCTCTTCCCGTATTAACTGCAAGATTTCTGTTTACATAATCCATCTCCGTATAAACAGACTCCGGCTTTGGAAAAGTTGTTGCTGCATTATCTAAATATATAGTTTTACTATTATTCTCCTTATCCATAACTTATCCCTCAAATAAATCCATTTATAATCAGTAACTTCCATTTGCATATGGCAAGTCTCTTCTATTAATATCTCTCGCAAATCTTACTGTTCCATTACTTTTCAATCAATTCAATTATTTACTCAACAGTTCTTCCAATGCCTTTACCAACACCGAAACTTTCTGATTAAGTTCCAATGTATCACCAAATTCTTCCAGTGCATCCTCTATTGCATTCTGAAGGAAATAACTTGTGCTGTCGTCACTGTCAGGTTCAAAGAATCTTTCGATTGTACTTTCCCTGTTTTAATTGAAATCTTATTTTCTCCCTCTGTTGACTGTTCACTTTCCTTAATAGACTGAATAGTGTTTTTAACATAAGTTAACTCTTCGACAAATCTTTCATAAGAATCGTTTTTCCAATCATTGATATAAATTCCTGTAATAATTTTGCACAATCTTGAAACAATTTCATCCTCATCGTTAGTAGTCAGCTTTTCAATGTACGTCATAAAGCCTGTAATATTCTCAGCATAAATATGTGACTTTGACTTTTCACTTTGTTTTGAATACCAGTTCTTTAAACATGCACTTAAACTTTCATCAGCCCTTGCTCCAAAAAAATGCTCTTAACCTGAACTGCTGTTTTCTTCTTTGCATTTACAATATTGTTGTCCATATATTTTTTAATTTCTTCTATCTGTAAAGTAACATTTTCAAAAAACTGCATCACCGCTATTGTCATGGCATATTGCCTTTGGTATTTTTTTTAAAAAGAACTTCTCTTGGGTTAAGTTCTATGCCCTTAAATACTTTTCTAAAAGAGCACATTCTTTCGAAAGCATCTTCTTCCAAATAGCCCTGCTCATTTTCTTCAAAAAGCTGTTCTGTAAATGTTAAAGTATACTGGTCCAATGATCTGTACCATCTCTGCATACTTTCCACAATGTTGTTTAAGCGCTGCATTTTTGACTTCTGTTTTTTCTTAACTCTTCGCTAAGGAAAAGTTCTTCTAAAACCTTTAGATATTTTTTCTTTCTCAATACTTTCCTTTTCAATAAAAAGATAATAATCCTGTGGTTTTTCGTTAATATTGTTTAAAATACTGCTTGAAATCTCCACTTCCTTATTCTGAAGATAAATAATCGGCGTATCCTGCAGATTAATTATTTCCTTTGCAATAAAAATAGGAATTACTCCTTTTCTTGTGCCAAAATCCTTACCCAATAATTTGTTATAAAGGACCTGAAAAAGAAACCTTCTTGCCTGCACATTGACCTATAAAAGCATCGATTTCTTCAATAATTCTTCTACAGCCTTCCTCCTCAGAACTGTCCCCTTTTAAAATTCCCGTATGCATAAGAGTAGCTCTAAAAATAGTTGCCTCCGAGCTTGTACCCTTTTCAAATCTATTAAGTTCTTCTTCGTTTAAAATGGCATCTATAATTAAATTTCGTGCCTTTTTAATCTGTGCTGATACGCTTTTTCTGTTAATTAATTCGTTGTTAATCTTTGGTGCATGTTCGTAGTAGCTTAAGCATATTTCACTTAAAAATCTATTAAAACTAATCTGGTTTTCAAAAACACAACTCCGTCACACCATTTAATGTATTAAAATATTTGCATCTGTTATTTCCCGGCAAATATGACTTTTCAAGTTCTACATTTATTTCAAAAATCAAATCTTCCTTATATATTTCAAGTTCCTGTTGCAGAACTTTATTTTCTTCTAAAAAATCTTTATCCTTAAGCAATTTTTCCACAGCCTTTAATTTTCTAATGTTCTGCTGCTCTGAAAAGCCAAATATTTTGTCAGGATATATTACAACAAGTCTGTTATCATTTAGTTCCTTTAAATGTTCCTTAATCTGATTAACATCCCCATCTTTAAGCATAACAAGACATATAATCAGACCGTCTGCCTTATATGTTTCAAATAAATATTCTGACTTAGATGTATTTAGAAACTGCTCCGGTGTCATATATACGTACTTGAAATATCTTGTCATTGTATATTCCTGGTTGTATTTCTTTGGAAGTACATAATCAAGTTCTGACACTGTGGCAATTTCTTCCTGCCAGTTAAGGCTTAAAGGCTGCTTTTCAATCATGTTATTCATCTGATTATCAAGATTTACGCCTACGTTATTTTTAAATGCATAAACTCCAAGCTTGCTTCTGTAGGTTACAATATTTTTTGCTTTCAAGTTTTTTCAAGGCTACTTACAAAATCAGCCATATTTAAACCTGTTGCCAATCTGATTTCCGTCTTTCTAACCGGAACTTCCTCATTTCTATTAATCATATGAAGAATAGCCATTGCCTTAATTATTTTTTTCTTCATTTAATGATTCAGCCTTAGTTAAGGCATAGTCTGCCTTAAGCCATTCATTGTGTATGTTAGTAAGAGAAATACTGTCCCTAAACATATTTTGAAAATAGTCATAAACTACATCAACAGACAGTAATTCTTCGCTACCGTTTTCTACTATATTAATTAGACTTCCTTTTTCGTCATTAGCAAGAAAAAAGTAAAAATACTTCTCTCATTCTGTGCAACCTTTTCACTAATATTTAAAAGTGCATAGGCTGTAAGAGGTAGCATTGGAAAACACCCTCCATTATGATTTTCTTATATTCTTTCTCTGTAAATAAGCCTGAAAAACAAGGAATCTTGTAAGATTCCCCCGATTATTTCTTTATTATTCTGCTCCTGAAACCATGGTTTGCAGTCGCTTACTTTTCTTCTTTATTACATGCTGAATAAGCTCATAATTATTCTGAGCTGAAACTACAAATCTAACTTCTTTTAATCTACCCTCAACACCTTTGAAAGCATTAACTATATCTGAAGACAATGCGTTGCCGTACTCTTTAATGCTTTTTGTGCGCCACGAAAGTAATGTGAATCTGCTGTTTTTTTGGAGTTATTGGCAAGCTCACATATATCCTGCAAAATCTTCATGTCATAAGCAAAAGTATCCTTTTCATGACCTTCAATATATTTACTGAACTCATCGAAAATTATATAAATTCCGCCATATCCATAACTTTCAAGTGCTCTGTTAATCTCCCCGTACAAAGTCATGGCATTATTAACTGTCATTGGCATAAATTCACTGCCGGCAGTAAGTTTAGGATGTATCTCTTTAAAAATATTGAGAGCCTCTTCCTTCATTTCCTTAAGTTCACCCATAAACTCTTCTACAGTTCTGCCATATTCTCTAACAATCTGCTTAAAGCTTTCATAAACCTGTTTAAAGTCTTTCTGCCATTTAGCTATAACTTCAAAGCCTTGCCATAATCGCTTTCAGGTGCCACATTCATAAGATTATTTTTTCTTAATGACTCCATTAAAGCTATAATAAATTCTTTGTTTAAATCCTTCTCTGTTCCTGAAATAATAACCGGCAGAAAAGGCTTTACACTACTTTGTATAGTCTTTATTTTTTCAGCAGTTTCCTTTGAAACTTTTTCTATTTTGTTAATTGTTTTTTAGTTCTGTCACCTTTTCCGTCATTAAGTAAAGCCAGCAAAACCAGTAAAAGGTGTGATTTTCCCTTTCCATAAGGTCCAATTAAAATATTTGCCTTGTCTCTGTCTGACAAAACACTATTAAGAAAACCATCCAACACTAAAATAGAAGAATGTGTTGGTATATAGCTATTTAGTTTAGATAAATTATCTATGTCCAACTGCAAATTTATTGAATTTTGAAATTTCTTGTCTATTTCTATAAAGTCTTTAAACTTATTCATTTATTCTCTGATATACCTGATTGCCAGATATACGCATCCTTTCTATCAGTGTTTAATGTTTTATTAGTCTTACAAATCGCTTTTTCTTTATTGTTCCTGTAATAATTCGTTAGCCTTTTAAAAATTTCTTCTAGTGTTTTATATAATAATTCGAAACAACTTCCTTAAGCTCGATTTTCTTTTTAAGATAAACCATATCAAGTCCTGCTGTTCTGTTAACAGTCAAATATCCCTGACCTTCTAAATGGTCCAAATATTCGTTTAAAGCCATTCTCTTTAGGTTCAAAATTCTTCCCGGTGACATTGGACCGTTAAGCAATTCATCTATTCCTATTGAGTCAACTTCTTTTTTTTTCAAAAAACTTAATCAGGCTGTATAGCACTGCATCATCACATAACTTATCCTTGTCAGGCTGTGTTTTTATATAATTATTTCTGTCTTTTTTAATAAACCCAATTGTGCAAATGGTGAAATCTTATTTTCCTCCGGATCATAATTCTGCTGCTTCTCTTTTACGTACATATTTAAAAGTACGGAAATATCATCTCGCAACGAACGCTCAGGTATGGCTTTTTTTCCTCTGCCAAAGGAGTAAGCTTTTCTAATAGAATGTTCATTAAATCTTCCTTTGAAAATTCGTCAATGTTAATTAAGTTAAAAAAGCATACCAGCTTGTTGCAAGTTTCTCATTTCCTGCCAGATTAATATGGAATATCCATAATGAAAATATATCTTCTAAATACTTATCTTCCTTAAAAATAATCTGACCTATATCTGTAAGCTTTGCCCCCTCTTTAGGTGGTTCTTCCATAAACTTTCCGGCTTTAAGCCAATAGCGAATAGCCTTAGCCATATTGCTTCCCACTCCAAGAGCATCCGCCCCATAGTTTTCAGAGAAAACTTTTGGATTGGCATCTACCTTTTCAAGTCCTTTATTAAGCCAACACTCACGAAGTGCAAATGTTTCATGTCCTTTAAGTTTAATCGCCATTTTCTTCTCCTATCTGCCTGCTTAAGTTTCATAAATAATTAACTAGTTTCTTTTTATTGCCAAAACCTTTCTCATATAACATCCTGCCGTGTAATGATTAACGCATTCTGCACATCTTACACATTTATTGTCCAGTATTCTATAATCAAGATTACCTTCTTTGTCCTCTTTTATAACTATTGCATTGTGCCTGCAAATACTTTCGCACGCCCTGCACGCCATACACATCTGATATTTTGTAATCTGACATTTAATCTTATCCTCTGCTGTTTTAAGATTCTTTGCCCCATCTATGTTGCTGTCAATTATTGTAACTTTTAAAGTTGTAGAGCCAATTCTGCCCTGCAATTTCAAAACAGGATTGCCGTTCTTTCTTGTTACATAAACTTCACCCAATCGCTTATTGCCCATATCGAAATTTAAATATCCAAAAGGCTTAAACAACTCATACAATTGGTCTGAAATTGGTCTTTGAAGTTCATAATTAAAAGCATTCTCTTCCAGCACACAAGGTTCAAATGATACTGCCGACTTCTTTGCATAATCTACACCATTTCCCCCCTGTCTTGCTTTCCACTTGCCTTCGTCCACATACACTTCCGGATCAGGTTTTCCAATCTTTGTTGCAAAGTCAACCAAAAGCTGTCTGAATCTTTTGGACTGTTCAGGCATATGAATCTTAGACAAAAACTCTGACCAACCACTGTTATTAGGACAACACCAGCAGCCAACTCTTGCATACCCTAATCTGTATGCATAATTAAAATCAATTTCTGTTGTAAGCATGTAAAGCCACACATCAAAATCCATCCAGTCAATAATCGGTGAAATAGTTATCTGCTTTGTAATTTTAGAGCCTTCTGTTTCACGCTCATACTTGTTTCTGCTTGCTGATTCGTTTCTTCTTATTCCATAGAAAGTTATAATTTTGTTCTTATTTCTAAACATAGTTTTAATCTTTCTCTGGATTGCACCTGTTTTAAAAATAGTACAGCACCATCTCATAACTCTGCTTGGTGGACCAACCAAAGCACAAAGTTCCTCAAAATCTTTATCTTTGTTTCTTGATGAAACAACAGGAGTCTGTGGATGTTCTTTTTTTTAAATCGTTCTATGTATTTCATAGTCTCGGGGAATTCTAAAGTTGTGTCACCGAAAATATGAAGAATCTTCGGTTCACTTAAAGCTCTCATAACCAGATCAGATGTGACTGTAGAGTCTTTCCCCCCTGAAAAAGAAACGAACATATCTCTTGCAGTGTAGTCCTTTGTTGAATTCTTAATATAGCCCACTGCCTCTTTTTACAATAAATTCATATCGGCTTCTGTTAGCCTTAATGAATCTGTCTTTAAATTCATTAAAATATCTATAATCAATATTTGAAACTTCACTCTCATATTTAATTCTTATTTCTTCCGAATTCTTATCCTTTAAATCCTTAACTGCAAAATCAACCTTATGACCATCAGCGATATATCTGTTACCTGAGCAGTTCCAAACAGACATCTTTTCGTAATATCCCGGCTCCTTATCTGTCATTATTTCTAATAACAACCTTTCCTCAGGAAAAACCGGTCTCATATCCGTTGTTATTCTTCTGCCGCTACTTCCACAACACTGACATTCCTTCTGATACAATGGCACCTTGCAGGTTTCGCACCAGTATATGTCTGATTTCGTCAGTTCAGTTCTCTGTCCACACACAGGACAGGTACTGCTTTTTAGTTTTAATATTGTCATTTCTGCATATGTAATTTAGCACTTTATCACCTATCTCAAATCTTCCGGTTTTAAATGCAAATAAGAACATAATTCCAAAAATTCTGATGCCGTAAAAGTTACATTCTCGTCAGTTAACTTTTTCTCCCAAATTCCGGTATCCTTAGAAATCTGTGATGTAGATATTTCTTTTTTTCTTTTATGTATTTAATTAATGCTTTTGAAACGCTGTTATTATTTTTCATTTGTCACCGCCATTCCCGTATTACAAGAAAATAATATTATAATGTCTATTATATTCTCTGAATACAAGAAATGCAATGTGGATTTTTCCCGAATCAAAAGAATTCAAAAGGATTTTTCCTTTTTTCAAGGTGATTTGGTTGACGTTGATTTTTTCTTACTATATTATTTAAAAAGAGGTATTTAAAATGAAGAATAGAAAGATTGCAGAAGTATTAAAAGCTTACCGAAAAATGAATAATTTAAGTGTGAGGGACGTTACTGAATTACTGGAAGAAAAGTCACTTAAGGTAGCTGAAAAACCGTTTACGGATGGGAAAGCAGTGCCACTCAGCCTGACGCTGACACACTACTTCTACTTTGTGATATTTATAATATTGATAACATTCTTGGCACTTTCGGATATACTGACGAAGAGCCAATTAATCTTACAAAACATGAACATCACTTAATAGAACAATATAGAAAGCACCCTGAAATACAGGATGCAGTAGATAAGCTGTTGGATATTAATTAATAGTTAGTAAGATGAAATTATTTACATTTCAAAGAATTAACAGGGCTTAATGCTAATTAGTTTGTTGAAAAACATTAATTAGCATTGAAGCTCTGTTCTTTTTTGGGAAATTAAAACAAAAAAGAGAGCACACCAAAACTGATGTGCTCCCAATTAAAAAGGGTACTTTTTATAGCAATTTATTTACCATTTCAAATCAATTACAAGAGCATCTGCTTTGTCATACTGAAGCAATGTACTCTGATCATTTACATCATCATAACAGAATCCGTAAGCTTTTCCTAAAACTGAATGTTCATGGAAGAAACCTGCATAGAAGTTTGCAACACTATTCTTGTAATACTGACTTGGTGTGTACCATTTGTCAGGTTCTGTTGCAACACCTCTGTTAAATGCTGCACAAAGCTGTGCTTCAATAGCTTTTTTCAACACCATTTCCTCTGTCAAATGCACCCTTGCCTTCTAACACTTCCTGTGTATTTGGCTTATCAACATAATAAACTGTGCTGTCACCTTCTCTTGTAAATCGCATCTGATTTCCAACTTTCTACCAACGAAGCTTCCTGATTCTGAGCTGAATCTTAAATCTTCATTGGCATATTTGTTCCAGAATTCATTAATATAATTATCAAAATAATTTCCATTATCCTGTCCAGCATTAAATGTACTCTTACATGGTGCAATAATTCTATCATCTCTTACAAGTGACTTATATTCATTTGGAACTTCATTCTTGAAAGCTGTAAAGATTTCATCTCTTGTTCCAATATCACCTACTACATTATCGTATCCACCATATAACGAACCACCTATTAAACGTGTAACCATTG
>VOFC01001891.1_pt1 | contig 18000 bp, 31 predicted proteins | sample 5384161 | NCBI WGS metagenome assembly VOFC01 (sample SAMN12384722, study PRJNA508395) | human gut metagenome | isolation source: healthy gut B | host: Homo sapiens
TTGCTGAAAAACAGGTCATGCGCATCGGACGCCTTTTCAAACAACTACTATTTAGCCCCGAACGGTTCGATTAACATCCTGTTAACGAGCCGTTTATTTTTACAAGACACTACTATTGCGTTTCGAACATCTCGTTTGGCGGATTTTGTCGGCTAATTTTGATATGCCGATGCGCAAGAAAGCCTCATTCGAGGCGCCGCAGAGGCCCGAAACCCAAAGTCCAAACCTAAAACAATTCGTATGAAAAAGGTTGTTAAACCTTGCGCTCCGGATTCACGCTTTGCGTGGGGAGCCTCCTCCTCGCCCTGGCGACAGGCCTCCCGGCCATGGCCCAGAAGATCACGGTAAACGGTACGATCCGCGACGCCGCAGGGAATCCCGTCGTCGGCGCCTCGATCGTCGACCTGAAGAATCCCGCCTCGGGAACTTCGTCCGGAATCGACGGCGCTTTCACTCTCGGCCGACCCGAAGGCCGAACTCGAAGTCTCGTTCATCGGATACCGCTCGCAAAGGATCCCCTGAACAACCGGACTCACCTCGAAATCACACTCGAAGAGGATACCGCCCAAATCGACGAAGTGGTCGTCGTCGGATACGGTACCATGCGGAAGAACGACCTCACGGGTGCCATCGCGTCGGTCGGCAGCAAGCAGATCCGCGACACCCCGGTGGCAAACGTCGGACAGGCCATTCAGGGCAAGATCTCCGGTGTGCAGATCGTCGATGCCGGAAAGCCCGGTGACAACGTCTCGATCAAGATCCGCGGTCTGGGAACCATCAACGACAGCGACCCGCTCGTCGTCATCGACGGCGTGCCCACCGACCTCGGACTCGCCTCGTCAACATGGCCGACATCGACCGCATCGACGTGCTGAAGGATGCCTCGGCTACGGCCATCTACGGATCGCGCGGCGCCAACGGCGTGGTGATGGTTACCACCAAACGCGGGCAATCGGGCGAAAGGTAGACTCTCCGTCACGGCAAACTGGGCCATCCAGAACGTCACGAGCATTCCCGAAATGCTCAACGCCGGAGTATGCCGCCCTACTCGAACGACATGCTCTCGGCCGCAGGCCTGGCCACAAACCCCGCCTGGAGCGACCCCTCGTCGCTGGGCAAGGGAAACCGACTGGCTCGATGAACTCTTCCAGACCGGCGTCATGCAAAAACTACACGGTCAGCTACTCCGGCGGCAACGAAAAGTCGCACTACTACGTCTCGGGCGGATTCCTCGATCAGAGCGGTACGGTCCGCTCGGTGAACTACCAGCGATTCACCTTCCAGAACAACAACGACACGCAGGCTCTTCCGCTGGCTGGCTGAAACTCTCGAACAACATCACCTTCTCGACCGACAAGAAATCGGCCGGCTCCTACTCGATCAGCGACGCCATGAAGGCCCTGCCCACCCAGTCGGTCAAGGATGCCGACGGTTCGTGGAGCGGTCCCGAGGGAACTCCTACTGGTACGGCGATATCCGCAACCCGATCGGAACGCTCTACACCAATGACAACCAGACCAAGGGCTACAACTTCCTGGCCAACATCTCGGCCGAGGTGACCCTCTTTCCCTGGCTGCGATTCAAGAGCACGTTCGGTTACGACGCCAAGATGTGGTACAACGACAACTTCTCGCAGGCCTACGACTACAGCCCCACGCCCGTCGAGGAGACAACCCGCTATCAGGATACGAACAAGTCGTTCACCTACCTCTGGGACAACTTCTACTTCACCTTCGAGCACACGTTCGCCGACAAGCACGACGTCAACCTCATGGTCGGAAAAACCGCACAGTGGAACCGCACCGATGCCTTCAACGCCACGATGGCCGGCTTCCTCTTCGACAGCGTCCACGAATTCGACAACGGAACCACGATGAAGGATATCGGCGGATCGTCGAGCGACTGGGCCCTGCTCTCGTTCATGGCCCGCCCTGAACTACACCTACGACGACCGGTTCCTCGTGACGGCCACCTTCCGCCGCGACGGCTCCTCGCGCTTCGGGCCCGATCACCGCTGGGGCAACTTCCCTCGGTATCCGCCGCATGGCGAATCTCCCGCGAACGCTGGTTCCCGCAGGATTCGTTCGTCAGCGACCTCTCTCCGCGCCGGATACGGAATCACCGGTAACGAAAAAGATCGGCTCCTACTCCCTACATCTCGACCTACAGCACCGGATCCTAAGCATCTTCGGTTCGAATGTCGTCTCGACACTCATGGCCAAGACCATGGCCAACCCCACGATCCACTGGGGGAGGTCCGCCAGAGCAACATCGGTATCGACGCCGCGCTCTTCAACGCGCGGTTGAACCTTTCGGTCGACGCCTACGTCAAGAATACGACCGACATGCTCGTCAAGGCCGCCATTCCGATCACCTCGGGATTCGAGGACACGACCACGACCTACACCAACGCCGGCAAGGTGCGGAACAAGGGTGTCGAAATGTCGCTGCGCTCGATCAACCTTGACGGGCGGAACGGAGGCCTGCGCTGGGAAACCACCGTCACGGCCACCTTCAACCGCAACCGCATCATCAGCCTGAACAGCGACACGCCACTCTATCAGAACGAGATCAACGGCGCCTACGTGACCATGCAGCGCAACGATTCGCCCATCAACGTCTTCTACGGATATGTCACCGACGGGCTGTTCCAGACCCAGGAGGAGGTCGACAACCACGCTTTCCAGGAGAGCGGAACCGCACCGGGCGACATCCGCTTCAAGGACCTGAACAACGACGGCGTAATCAACGACGAGGACCGTACGATCATCGGCGATCCCAATCCCGACTGGATGTTCTCGATGGTCAACGACTTCTCGTGGAAGGGTTTCGACCTGTCGATCTACCTGCAGGGCGTCACCGGAAACGAAATCTTCAACGCCACCAACATCACCACCGAAGGCATGTCCTCGGCTCACAACCAGACCGCATCGGTCCGCTACCGCTGGGTCGGCTACGGAACCAGCACCGTGATGCCCCGCGCCGTCTACGGAGACCCGAACCACAACGCCCGGATCTCGGACCGCTTCGTCGAGGACGGTTCCTACCTGCGCCTCAAGAACATCACCCCTCGGATACACCCTCCCCGCCCGCTGGATGAAACAACTGCACATCCAGAACGCCCGGATCTACTTCTCGTGCGAAAACCTCGCCACGCTGACCAAATACACCGGATTCGACCCCGAAATCGGAATCAACGGTATCGACAACGGAACCTATCCGGTCTCCCGCACCTTCAGCCTGGGTGTCAACTTCAACTTCTAAACCGACGCGAACCATGAAAAGATTCTCATATCCCTGTATACCATCCTTGCGCTGTCGGCCACTTCGTGCAGCGATTTTTTCTCGACAGCCACCCCTCCTATGCCGTCGACACCGACGTCGCCGTCACCGACGAGGTCGCCGAGGCGCTAACCAACGCCTGCTACACCCCGTTGCGGTCGTCGAACCTCTACAACATGCCGGATCTGGTCGTTGGACATCATCGCCGGAAACTCCGAAGTCGGCGGCGGTGGCGGCGAGGACGGGATCGAAACCGTGCAGTGCGCCAATTTCGCCGCGGCCAGCGACAACGCCTATGCCTCTACGTATGGCGTTCGCCCTGGGTCGGAATCGGGCAGTGCAACATCGTGATCAACAGCCTCGCCCGAAGGCCTCTCGACGGAGATTTACAACCGTTCGATGGGCGAAGCCTACTTCGTGCGGGCTCACTATTACTATATTCTCGTGCGGTTGTTCGGCGGTGTGCCCCTGCGCCTGGAGCCCTACAACGCCGGTGAATCCACGGCCATTGCAAAGAAGGGCTTTCGCTGGCCGATTGCTACGAGCAGATCATTGCCGACTGCAAACAGGCCATCTCGCTCCTTCCGGCCAAGAGCAGTTACTCGTCGGACGACTACAACCGCGTCTCGAAGGATGCCGCCCTCACGATGCTGGCCGACATCTACCTGACCTGGCAGCCCGAAACCCCACTATGCCGACGTCGTCTCGCTCTGCGAGCAGGTCGAGGCCCTGGGTTACACGACCTCACGCTGCTGCGAATTTGCCGACAACTTCGGAATCGCCGCCGAGACCAGTCCCGAAGCGATCTTTACGGTCGGTTACTCGGGCAGCACGCAGTATGACTTCTGGGGCAGCGACAACCAGGCGTGGCTCTCGACCTGCATGGGCCCCCGCAACTCGAACCTCGTGGCCGGCAGCTACGGATGGAATCTCCCGACCGACGAATTCATGGCGCAATGGGAGGAGGGCGATCTGCGCAAGATGATCACGGTGCTCTACGACGGATGCCCGGCATTCGACGGCACGGGTATCAGAAATCGTGGTCCAATACGGGGGTACAACGTCCGCAAGTTCCTCGTCTCCAAGGAGGATTCGCCTGAGTACAACACCAGCCCTTCGGACTTCATCGTCTACCGCTACGCCGACGTGCTGCTCATGAAGGCCGAGGCGCTCAACGAACAGGACTCACCGACGAGGCCTGCACGCCGCTCAACATCGTCCGGCACCCCGCCGGACTCCCCTCGATCGGCAAGGGCCGCACGCAGGAGGAGATGCGCGAATCATCCACGAACGCCGCATGGGAGCGTTTCGCTTCGAGGGGCACCGCTGGTTCGACCTGGTGCGCATCGACGACGGCGACTCTCGAATTCCTCCAGTCGATCGGCAAGGCGTCACCCGCGAACGGCTGCTGCTCCCCATCCCGCAGACCGAGATCGACTCGAACAGCGCCATGACCCAGAACCCCGGCTATTGATCCCCCAACCCGAAAAACGATTACCAAGATGAAACGCATATTCTTACAGACAGCGCTGCTCCTGACGGTGCTTGCAGGAGCTGCTCGGAGGAGCTGACCGAAACGTCGAAGGGCGAAACGCCGCTGGTTACCGCTTCGCAGACGGGAGATCCTGCTCGACGAACGCCAATACGCCTCGACAGGCCTCTCGCTGACCTGGACTACGGGAACCAACTACGGTACCGGAAACGCCATCGACTAATCCGAAATCGCGCCCGCGGAGGCTGACTACGCCGACGGAGTGACGATCGAAGCCGGCCGCAGGGTCTATGCCCAAAGCTACACGGTCACCGAACTGAACGATCTGCTGCGCGGAGAGTTCGGAGCCGCAGCCGGCGTGGCCGCCGATACAAGGCCGGGTGACGGCGGGTGGCTGCCGACAGGAGCGCACGCAGCAATCCGAGGAAATCCGGTTCGGCCCCGCACGAGCCTGTGACCGAAACGCTCTATCTGATCGGCGACGCTACCTCTACGGGGTGGTCGGTCGACGCTCGAACGCTGAAACGCTCCCAGCCGGGACTCTTCACCTGGACCGGGAACCTCAAGGCCCGGCAGCGAAGTTCATCACCACGCAGGGCGAATTCCTCCCCTCGTACAACCGTGATGCCACGGCCGAGGATGAGTGGACGCTCGTCTACCGCGATGCGGACGACCAACCCGACGAGAAGTTCGATCGCCGAAGAGGGTGGCTACACCTGACGGTCGACCTGCTCAACCTCACCCTCGGAATCGGAAACCGCCGACGTCAATACACGCCGCCCTTCAGCCCGCATCTACTTCGTGAGCGAGGCCAGCGGCTGGAGTTTCGAACCCATGACGCAGGATCCGTCAACCCCTTCATCTTCCGCTACGGCGCCGAGATCGGGAACGGTCAGTTCAAGTTCGGAACCGCCGAGGGCTCGTGGGGAGAACATGTACAAGACCGATGTCGACAACTCGGACTACACCCACACGACCGTGGTCTTCGTCTCGGGATTCGACCCCGACAACAAATGGCTGCTCTACGCCGACACGCCGAACAAACCCTACAAGATTGCGCTCGACATCACGCCCGACGCCGAGTCGTGGTCATGACGGAGTTCACGCCCTACGAGCAGATCTGGATGATCGGCGACGCCACGCCGAACGGCTGGTCGCTCGACGACGCAACCCCTTGCAGAAGGAGGTGAGGACGACTACACCTTCACCTGGACGGAACGCTCGCAAGCGGTGAATTGAAATTCACCTGCGACTGCCAAAGCGACTGGAACGGAGCCTGGTTCATGGCTTCGGGAGGAACAAAGGTCTTCGAGGCCGGCAGCAGAAACGATTCTGTTTCGTGGACAAGCAGGCTCGCCGAAAACGTCGCGTAGACCGCAAATGGAAGGTCTCGGCCGGGAACTACACCATCGTCCTGAACCAGTTGACCCGAAACCATGACTGTCACGAAAAAAGCTGATACGAACGAGAACACGACTATGAAACGAAATATGTTTTAAAGCGCAATTTCTCGCGGGATTCCTGCTGGTATCCTGCAACAAGGAACAAGGATACACACGGGATTCGTGGACGATGCCGGCAAGAACGCCAAAATTTTCCCCTTTCGACCGACAAGGCGGCATACGCCCCCGGCAGGAACCGTCACCTTCACGGCCAGCCAGATGCCCGCCGGAGCCATCATCCGCTACCGCCACCTGGGCGAAAACCTCGGCGAACAGGCCGCCACGGGAACCTCCTGGACCTGGACCGCCCCCGACGAGGACTTCACCGGATATCTCGTCGAGGTCTACCAGAAGAGCAGCGAGGGTGAAACCATCCTGCGACGATCGGCGTCGACGTTTCGAGCGACTGGACCCGCTTCCCGCGCTACGGATTCCTCTCGTCGTTCGGCGAGATGCCCCAGAGCGGCATCGAAGGGGTGATCGACAACCTGAACCGCCACCACATCAACGGCGTGCAGTTCCAGGACTGGCACTACAAACACCACTGGCCGCTGGGCGGCACGCGCGAAAAACCCGCTGGCCTCCTACCTCGACATCGCCAGCCGTACCACCTACCTCTCGACCCTGCAGGCCTACATCGACAAGATCCACTCGTGCGGCATGAAGGCCATCTTCTACAACCTCTGCTTCGGGGCGCTGGACGATGCGGCACAGGACGGCGTCAACGAACGCTGGTACATCTTCCAGGACAACAACCACGCACAGAAGGATGTACATGCCCTGAGCGCTCCGTTCAAGTTCGATCTACCTGCTCGATCCCGGCAACAGCGAGTGGGCAGTACATCGGTGAGCGGAACGACGACGTCTATGCCGTCCTCGACTTCGACGGATACCAGATCGACCAGGCTCGGCAGCCGCGGAACCCGTTACAACTACATGACGGACAAACGGTCGATCTGCCGGGCGGATACGCCTCGTTCATCCGCGCCATGAAGAGCCTCCATCCCCAGAAGCGCCTCGTGATGAATGCCGTGAGCGGATACGGCGCCGAACAGATCGTCGGAACCGGACAGGTCGACTTCTGCTACAACGAGATGTGGGGCAGCGAGGAGCAGTTCTCCGACCTGCGCTCCACGATCGAAGCCAACGACGCCTACAGCGGCGGGACCCTCAAGACCGTCTTTGCGGCCTACATGAACTACGATCTGGCCAACAACATGGGGACGTTCAACACCCCGGGCGTGCTGCTGACCAATGCCGTGATCTTTCGCACTCGGAGGTGCGCACCTCGAACTGGGGCGAGCATGCTCTGCAAGGAGTATTTCCCGAACAGTAATCTCGGCATGAGGCTCCGAGCTGCAGGAGGCCATGGTCGCCTACTACGACTTCCTGGTGGCCTACGAGAACCTGCTGCGCGACGGCGGCGGGCTGAATGACGTGACGGTCCGTTCGACCGACGGCAAGCTGAGCTTCGCAGCCTGGGCCCCGACACTGGGGAATGTCGTCACGCTGGGACGCAAGGTCGGCGAGCGGCAGGTGATCCATCTGCTGAACTTCTCGCAGGCCAACTCGCTCTCGTGGCGCGACCTGAACGGCACGATGCCCGAACCGCAGAGCGTGGAGTCGGCCACCGTGGAGATCGACACCCAGGGGCCGTCGACCGGGTCTGGATGGCTTCGCCCGACATCAACGGCGGCGCCGTACGCGAACTGGCCTTCGAAAAGACCGCCTCGGGAATCGCCGTCACCCTTCCCTCGATCAAGTATTGGGACATGCTCGTGCTCGAACAGGACCACCCGACCACCATGAAAACACTGATGACAACACTGGCAGCCCTGCTGCTCTCGGGAGCCGCCGCGCGGCCCAGGAACTCCGATCCCCGGACGGGAATCTGCAGATGCGCTTCTCGCTCGACGAAGCCGGAACACCCTTACGAACTCCTCCGCGGCGACAAGGTCGTCGTAAAACCGAGCCGCATGGGCTTCCTGCTCCCGCGGCAAGGGTGGTTCGGTACAGTTCGGCGGCGACGTGGCGGCCTCGGCTCCCGTACGGCCGACCGAATCGCTCTGCGACGAATTCGAGATCCCGACGCGCAGACCTCCACCTTCGACCGAGACGTGGCAGCCCGTCTGGGGCGAGGAGTCCTCGATCCGCAACCACTACAACGAACTCTGCGTCACGCCCGCCAGCCGCAGAACGACCGCCGGATGGCAATCCGCTTCCGGCTCTTCGACGACGGGCTCCGGATTCCGCTACGAATTCCCCGTACAGCCCAATCTGGTCTACTTCGTCATCGCCGACGAGTGCACGGAGTTCGCCATGACGGGGACCCACCGCCTGGTGGATCCCCGGCGACTACGACACCCAGGAGTACGACTACACCTGCTCGCGCCCTCGGAGATCCGCGGACACATGAACGGGTCGATTACCGACAATCTCTCTCGCAGACGGCCTTTTTCGCCCACCGGCGTGCAGACCTCCCTGCAGTTGAAAACCGACGACGGACTCTACATCAATCTCCACGAGGCGGCGCTGGTCGACTTCCCGGCCATGCACCTCGAACTCGATGACCGTACGATGGTCTTCAAGGCCCACCCTGACCCCCCGACCCGAACGGCGACAAGGCCTACATGCAGACCCCGGCCACGACCCCGTGGCGGACGGTGATCGTCTCGGACGACGCCCGCGACATCCTGGCCTCGCGGCTGACGCTCAACCTGAACGAGCCCCTGCAAGATCGAGGACACGTCGTGGATCCGACCCTGCAAATACATGGGCGTCTGGTGGGAGATGATCACCGGCCGGAGCAGTTGGTCCTATACCGACGAGTTGCAGAGCGTCCACCTCGACACGGACGATCTGACGAAGGTCCGACCCAACGGCCGTCACGGCGCCACGACCGCCAACGTGAAACGTTACATCGACTTCGCGGCGGCGCACGGCATGGATGCCGTGCTGGTCGAGGGTTGGAACATCGGCTGGGAGGACTGGTTCGGCAACATGAAGGATTATGTATTCGACTTCTGACCCCTTATCCCGACTTCGATGTCGAGGAGATTCAGCGCTACGCCGCCGAAAAGGGCGTGAAGATGATCATGCACCACGAGACGTCGGGTTCGGTACGCAACTACGAGCGGCACCTCGACGCCGCCTACCGCTTCATGAACAAACACGGCTATCCGGCCGTCAAGTCGGGATACGTCGGCAACATCATCCCCAAGGGCAACAACCATTACAATCAGTGGATGGTGAACCACTATCTCTATGCCGTGAAGAAGGCCGCCGACTACCGGATCATGGTCAACGCCCACGAAGCCGTACGACCGACGGGACTCTGCCGCACATGGCCCAATCTGATCGGCAACGAGTCGGCCCGCGGTACGGAGTATCAGGCCTTCGGAGGCTCGAAACCCCGCACGTCACCGTGCTGCCCTTCACGCGGCTGATCGGAGGCCCGATGGACTACACGCCCGGCATTTTCGAAATGGACATCTCGAAGATCAACCCCGAGAACCATTCGCACGCCAACTGCACGATCGCCAACCAGTTGGGTATTTACGTGGTGATGGCTTCGCCGCTGCAGATGGCCGCCGACCTGCCCGAGAACTACGAGCGTTTCCCGGATGCCTTCCGCTTCATCGAGGAGGTGGCGCTCGACTGGACGGAGAGCCGCTATCTGGAGGCCGAACCGGGAGCCTACATTACCGTGGCGCGCAAGGCCAAGGATTCGGGCCGCTGGTTTGTGGGCAACGTTGCCGGCAAGGAGCACCTCTCCGACATCCGGTTTGACTTCCTCGACCCGTCGAAGAGCTATGTAGCGACGATCTATGCCGATGCCGAAGAGGCCGACTACCGGAACAACCCGCAGGCCTATACGATCCGCGAGGTGCGCTGCACGTCGAAGAGCCGGCTGCGGCTGCGAGCGGTCGAAGGGGGGCGGCTATGCCATCTCGTTCCGCGAAGCAACCCCCGCGGACAACAAACTGCCCTGCCTGAAATAACCGCAAACCGTTCCGGAGCGGGATTGTCCGATTCCAACGAAAGAGCCATCCTTTTGCCGGGATGGCTCCTTTTTTTATGGGTTCGGATGGTTCGACGAACTATCCGGGTCCGGAAAATCCGGGAAAAATGCGGATAAATCACAGGCTGGAAAATCCTCAACAGCAATCTGTCAGCCATTGGGGAATCTATCCAACACCCGGAGTCGCAGGCGACCATCTACACACGCCTGCACAACGGCCGGCAATCCCACACCCATGGATTCGCCGTTGTCGCAACTGAAACAAACTGCGCGAAATCGCCACTGGGCAAGTACAGCCGCAGCTTATGTCAGACCCCAAAGCGACGCCGGGAACTTCCATACTGCTTTTTTTGCAGGGCTGTTCAGCGACTGAGCCAATCACCACACGGTCCCCCCAAAACAAGTTGTGCCGGACAGACATCGCATGGTCAAGACAAGTTGCCACAGACAAACCGGGTGCAAAATTTCTCCGGCAGCCTTCAGAAAGTCCATACCCAACGGAAAAGGCGGATATCACAGGTAAAAACCTTAAAAACAGATCAATACCCTCCTCCCAAAGCATGGTAAGGTTGATGACACCCTGGATCCGGTCAAAACAATCCGAAGCGGCATCCAGTTCGGCCTGCAGAAGCGACTGCCGGGCCGTGAGGACCTCCAGGTAGTTCTGCGAACTGTACTGCATCAGCAGTTCGGGCTCTCCGCAGGCCGACTGCAGGGCTTCGATCTGCTGCCGATCGAGTTCGAGCCGCCGCCGGGCCGTCTGCCACTGCACCAGAGCGTCGTTCACCTCGGCTCCCGCCGTCAGAAGGCTCTGTCGGAAGTTCACCAACGCCTCCTCCTGCTGTGCCGGGCTATCTGCAGGTTGGCACGGTTCCGCCCCGCGCAAAGAGCGGTTCGACAAGTTCGACCCGACCGCCGTGAAGAGCCACTGCCCGGGATTGGTGATCGCCGCTCCGCCGCATTGGTCCAGCCAGCCGTGCCGCCCAGCGTAACCGTCGGATAGAAGGCCGCACGGGCCGTATTCGTCGCATAACACGCCGCAGCCAACGCCGCTTCGCTCTGCCGGACATCCGGCCGACGGCTCCAAAAGCCTGCAGCGGAAGGCCCCGTCGTCAGCGAGTCGGGAAACTGTTGTCCATCGAGCGTCGAACGCACGATCGTCCGGGGCGTCGTCCCGAGCAGCACGCAAAGCGCATTCTCCGTCTCGTTGATCTGCCGTTCGAGCGCAAGCACCGAACCGTCGACGGTCGAAACTTCTCCGCAACACTCTGCGCGACGGCCATCTCCGTCGTCTGTCCAGCCCGCTTCAGCGCCTTCATCGTCCGCACGTTCTCGTCCCAGATCGCCGCCGTGCGCGAAATCTCCAACTGGCGGTCCAGCATCAGCAGCGTATAGTAACTGTTGGCGATCGTCGCCACCAACTGCGTCTCGACAGCCTGCCGGTAGGCCTCCTGCTCGGCCAGCGTCGCCGCCGCACCGCGCTTCTCATTGAGGAGTTTCCCGAAGAGGTCGATCTCCCATTCAGCCGCGGCGGCAAGATCATAGGTACGGGTCGTCGGAGCCTTCTCCGAGCGTTGATCGTCCCCTGCGGGGTAAGCGACACCGAGGGCAGGTAAGCCAGGCGGGAGGCCGTCAGCGACGCTTCGGCCTGCGTCACGCGGAGCCGCGCAACCCGCAGGTCGCTGTTGTTCACCAGCCCCGAATCGATCAGCCGCTGCAGCAGCGGATCGGTGAAGAGTTCGCGCCACGTCAGGTCGGCAAGCGACGACGTATCGGCTTCCGAAACGGGTTGCCGGAAAAGGCTGTCGGTCGCGGGCAGTTCGGGACGCTGGTAGGCCCGGTAAACCCGGCAACTGCCCAGCCCCGCAAGCAGGCACAATGCTATGACGATTCGTTTCATGCGTGTGAATGTGTTTCCGGTTGAACAAGGTCCGTCTCTTCGAGGCGCCGCTCGGGCATCCATCGCTCCTGCAGGTACTGGAAGACCATGAACAGCGGCGGAACGATAAACAACAGGGCGATGGTGCCGATCAACATGCCGCCGACGGTCCCCCACACCGATCGAAATGTTGCCGTTGGCCCCGACGCCCGAGGCGAACATCAACGGCAACATGCCGAAGATCATCGTCAGCGACGTCATCAGGATCGGGCGCAACGCACCTTGGCAGCCGAAATGGCGGCCTGTGCAATGCTCATGCCCGCACGCCGCCGGTCGGCGGCGTACTCGGTCAGGAGGATGGCCGTTTTCGACAAGAGGCCGATCAGCATGATCAGACCCGTCTGGAGGTAGATGTTGTTTTCGAGACCGAACATCTTGGCGAAGAGGAAAGGCGCCGGCCAGTCGAACGGCACGGAGAGAATCACGGCCAGCGGCACGAACAGACTCTCATACAGAGCGCAGAGGATCAGGTAGATGAAGACCACGCAGATGACGAAGACCAGGGTCGTGGTATTCCCCCGTCGAAGACTCCTCGCGCGACATGCCGCCGAATTCGTAGCCGTAACCGGTCGGAAGCGTCGCCGCCGCCACCTCACGCACGGCCTCGATGGCCTGCCCAGAGCCTGTAGCCCGTGGCCGGAGTACCGTTGACCTGGATGGAGGAGAAGAGGTTGAAACGCGTCAGGATCTCCGAACCGTAGACGCGCGTGAGAGTCAGGTACTGGCTGATGGGCGACATCTCCCCGCGTCGTTGCGCACGAAGATGTTGTTCAGCGACTCGGTGTCGAGGCGGTATTCGGGCGGGGCCTGCACCATCACGCGGTAGAGTTTCGAGAAGCGGTTCATGTTCGAGGCGTAGCTGCCGCCGATATAGCCCGAAAGGGTGCTCAGCACGTCGGCCGGCGAAACGCCGTTGCGTTTGCAGCGTGCGGCATCGACTTCGACCAGGTACTGCGGGAACTTCGTGTCGAACGACGTGGTGGCGCGGCCGATTTCGGCCGTTGGCTCCAGCGCCGCAATAAACTGCCGGGTATGTTTCAACAGATCCTCCGTCGTGCCGCCCTTCTGGTCCTGGACGTAGACCTCGAAGCCGCTGCTCACACCGTAACCCGGGATCATCGGACGCGTGAAGGGCAGGATGTCGGCGCTGGTGATGAAGGCCGTACGACGGCTGACCTCGTCCATCACCGCAGCGATGGCATCCTCCTTGTCGGTACGTTCGCTCCAGTCCTTCAGGCGGATGGTGAACATGCCGTTGCAGGCCCCTGGCCGCTCAGCATCGAGTTGCCCGTGATATTGGAGTAGAACTCGATCTGGGGAATGGTGCGCAGGCAACTGTCGACCTGCTCCATGACAATCCGGGTCTGTCGCGTGCTGTTGCCCGGCGAGGTCCGCACGTCGACGAAGATCGTGCCCATATCCTCGTTGGGAACCAGTCCCGTTTTGGTCGTGGACATCAGCAGGGCAAAGCCCCGCACGCCACCACAAGCAGCACCCCGGCCAGCCACTTGCGTCGAAGCATGAACTGCACCCCCGAACTTGTATTTCGCAACCAACCGGTGAAAGGCCGCATCGAAAGCGATGTGGAAGCGCGACGAAAAGCTCAGCCGACGGCCCTCACCGGCACTTTGATGCGGGGTCACGATGAGCGCACAGAGCGCCGGGCTGAGAGTCAGGGCGTTGACGAGCGAGATGGCGACGGCCGCAGCCATCGTCAGACCGAACTGCGTGTAGAACGTTCCCGTGGTCCCGCCGATGAAGGCTCACGGGAATGAAGACGGCCATGAAGACGAAGGTCGTGGTGATCAGCGCCGACGTAATGCCGTCCATGGCGTCGATCGTAGCGCGGTAGGAGGAGCGGTAGCCCTCGTCGAACTTCGCCTGCACGGCCTCCACGACGACGATCGCATCGTCGACCACCGTACCGATGACCAGCACCAGCGCGAAGAGCGTCAACATGTTCAGGCTGAAGCCCGCAGCGTAGAGGACAAAGGCGAACGTGCCGATCAGCGAAACGATGATCGACAAGGCCGGAATGAAGGTCGACCGCAGGCTCTGCAGAAAGACGTAGACCACCAGCACCACCAGGATGATCGCCTCGACAAGCGTCTTGATGACGCTGCGGATCGAGGCGTCGAGGAAGTCCTTCGTACTCATCAGATCGACGATCCGGATCCCTTCGGGCAAGGTTTTCGAGATCTCCGCCACCGTGCGGTCGATCTCCTCGATGATCTCGTTGGCGTTCGAACCCGAGGTCTGCGCGATGCATGATGTTGCAGCCCGGATGTCCGTTCACCTCGCCGATATAGTCATATCCCCGGGTCCCGAGCTCGACGGTCGCCACATCCTTCAGGCGCAACACCTCGCCGTCGGGCAGCGACTTGATGACCAGGTTTTCGTAATCAACCTCATTCTCAAGCGGCCGCGGTACTTGAGCACATACTGGAACGTATTCTCCGACTCGGCACCCAGCGTCCCGGTCGGCGCCTCGACGTTCTGTTCGTCCAGCACGGCGGAGATGTCCGAGGGCACCAGTCCGTATTTCTGCATCTTGCCCGGATCGAGCCAGATGCGCATCGAATATTCATAGCCGAAGACATTCACCTCGCCGACGCCCGCAATACGCGACAGGCGAGGTTCGATGTTGATCTTCATGTAGTTGGTCAGGAAAGCCTCGTCGGACGAATCGTCCGGACTGTAGACGGCCAACTGCTTGATGTTGCTCGTCTGGCGCTTGCTGCGTTGATACCGCTCTTCGTCACCTCGGCCGGAAGCAGTCCCTGGGCCGTGGCGATGCGGTTCTGGACGTTGACCGTCGCCATGTCGGGATCGGTGCCCTGGCGGAAGTAGACGGAAATTCGCGCCGACCCGTTGTTCGAGGCCGTGGAGGTCATGTACATCATGTTCTCACGCCGTTGAGCGCCTCCTCCAACGGCACGACGACACTCTTCTGGACAGTCTCGGCATTGGCGCCGGTGTAGGTGGCCGAAACACTCACCGTCGGGGGGGCGCAATGTCGGGAAACTGCTCCACGGGGGAGTTGCGAGAGGCCGATAAATCCCACGATAAGGATCACCACCGAGATAACCCCGGCCAGAATGGGCCGGTCGATAAAATTGCGGATGGTCATAAGGCAGACTCATTTTCCGGGTTCCCGCCCGCGGAGGGCGTAATCTGAATTCCTTCGTGCAGCAGCCCCGCACCCTCGGACACGATGACATCCCCCAACCTCCAGGCCCGATTCGACGATGTAGTTCCGCCCGTCGTTGTATTTGTAGACGGTGACCGGGGCCGACTGGGTCTTGCCGTCGACCACCTTCCAGACGAAGATGCGGTTCTGGAGAACTCGTAGGTCGCCGACTGCGGGATGACGATACACGACTCGTGGAGGGTCGGAAGAGTCACCGTGGCACTGCCTCCGTTGCGCAGCAGGTGGCGCGGATTCTCGAAAACGGCCCGCAGCCGTACGGCCCCGGTCCCTTCGTCGACCGTCCCGCTGATGGCGTCGATACGCCCCGTGAGGTCGTACAACGAACCGTTGCCGAGGCGAAGCCCCACATCGGGCATCTTGTCCCGCGCCTCTTCGAGCGATCCGTACTGCTGGATCAGATCGAGCATCTGGCTCTCGGCCATCGAGAAGTAGGCGTAGATCCGTTCATCGTCCGAAACGGTCACCAGCGGCTCCTCGATGTTGCTGTCGACAAGTGCTCCGACCCGGTAGGGAATCATGCTCGCCACACCGTCGACGGGGGCTCTTCACCTCCGTATAGGAGGTTGTTGCGGGCGTTGGTCTCGCAGCCCGGGCCTGCGCCAAGGCGGCCTCGGCTTCGAGGCTGCCCGTTGCGCGCCATCTGCAGGTCGAAATCCGAAACAACCCGCTCGCGGAATAGCGCCTCCTTGCTCTCGGTCGTCAGACGGGCGGTCTGCAACTGCGCCTCGGCACTCTTCACGTTGGCCTCGGCCGTTTCAGAGCGGCCCGGTAGGGAACCTGGTCGATGACGAAGAGAACCTGCCCTTGCGGACAACGGCACCCTCGTCGATGAGAATGTCGGTGACGATGCCCCCGACCTGCGGCCGGATCTCCACGAACTGTCGTCCTCGAAGCGTAGCTGGATAGTCCGTATGGAGCGTCTGATCTCCGAGTTCGACCGTCAGCGTGTTGTACACCTCGGCGGTCTGTTGCGGCCGATCGCCCGTACAGCCGCCGAGCATCGGCAGCATGAAAAAGGGCCAAAAAGTCCGATTCTTCATTTTTTCGCTATTTTTTCTGGATTATACGTGTCATATCACTCGCCGGAAGCCCTTCGATTGAAGGGGCATATCCCTGTTTCTACAAATGTAGAACACCCCGCGCGAACGGGAAAGCATGTGATGACCAACTTCCGGAATGTGATGACGAACTCCGGCTCCCCGGATGTGGGATTTCAAACCGCAAAATTCTATCTTTTGTATCGCCGGATCGTCCAAAAGTCCGCCGCCCATGAAACACAACCGCATCACCCTGTATGTCGACCTGCTGTTCTGTCTGGTGATCATGCCCCTGGTCATCACGCTTTGCTGCCCGTCGATCGCTGGATCGTTCACAATACGGCCTTCCTGATCGCACTCGTGATCTATGTGTACGCCCTCTATTTCGCCTATCGGCATATCCGCATAGCCCGCCTCTTCATGCAAAAAACGCTATCTGGAAATCATCATCCTGATGGCGGTGCTGATCGGAATCACGGCCCTGCTGACCCATTTCCCGATGCCCGAAAGCCTCACCACAACGGATCTGCGGCAGATGGCGGCCCGGCAGAACATGCGGTCGCAGACCATCTGGTTCTTCTTCCTCGTGGTGACGGGCTTCTCGCTGGCCATCGAGCCTGACCTTCGAACTCTTCCGCCAGATCCGCCCGCCAGGAACTCGCCGCGCAGAAGGACCGTGCCGAACTGGCCTCTACAAAGCCCAGATCAACCCCGCACTTCCTCTTCAATCCGCTCAATACGCTCTACGCCCTGACCCTCTCGAAATCGGACCACGCGGAGTCCGCATTCGTCAAGTTCTCGAACATCCTCCGCTACATGTATGCCCAGGCCGACCGGGAGATGATCCCGCTCTCCGACGAATGGGGAGTACATCCGCCAGTACGTCGATCTGCAACGGCTGCGGCTGAATGCCCATACGCAAATCGTCATCGAAGGAGATCGACAACGAACGGACGGCCGTGCCGCCGATGCTCTTTATCACCTTCGTGGAGAACGCCTTCAAATACGGCGTTTCGTCCGAGAAGGATTGCACGATCGGATCGGCATCCGGCTCCGCGAGGGCGTACTGGAGTTCGGACCGAAAATGCGGTGATGCGGCACCGGGAGGAGAAGGCGCCCGGCATCGGCATCGAAAACTGCCGCAAACGCTGCAACTGCTCTATCCCGAGCGGTTCGAACTCCAGACCTCGGAACTGCAGGGGGCTCTATCGCGTCCGGCTCACCATTCAACTCCAAACGCCATGAAACCGATCCGTTGCATAGCCATCGACGACGAACCGATGGCCCTGTTGGTCATCGAACAGTTTTTGCCACAGGAAGGGCGGGATGGAGGTGGAGAGCTTCAGCGAACCGCACATAGGGTGGGAAGCGATCCGTCGCACCCGTCCCGATCTGGTCTTCCTCGACATCGGATGAACGGCATGAACGGGCTGGAGATCGCCGATGCACTTCCGAAGGAGTGTTGTCTGATCTTCACCACGGCCTATGCCCAGTATGCATTGGACGGCTTCGACCTCGATGCCGTGGATTTCCCTCCACAAGCCCTTCGCCTACGAACGCTTCGAGCGGGCGGTCG
>VOFC01006132.1_pt1 | contig 17987 bp, 24 predicted proteins | sample 5384161 | NCBI WGS metagenome assembly VOFC01 (sample SAMN12384722, study PRJNA508395) | human gut metagenome | isolation source: healthy gut B | host: Homo sapiens
GCTGAATAATGCCGACGTAGGTGATATCGTGCGAGAGCATAGCGTCAAACCGGATACGGAGATTCTGCTCGTCGCCGGACTGGTTGTGTGCCTGTAAATACGGTAAGCCATCGTCCGCTTCGGCCTTCGGCCGGAGAAAGAGAGGCCGTCTGCTGGCACGCCGCCGCAGAGGAACACGCCGTGGTCGGTCAGTTTCATACTCTGTGTTCTCCCTTCTGTTCCGGTCTTATTTTCTAGGATATACTTTTATCACAGAAATGCGTTTTTGAAAAGTGTTTCCGAGGAAATTCACAAATCCTGCAAATTCAGACTAAAAATCAAACGGTATGCAAGATATTTTGCAAGTTTACATGTTTTATCCGTCATCTCACGCACAGTGTTCTTGCATTTTCCGCGTGCGTCCGGTATGATGAGAAAAACGGGCGGGAGGGATATGCGCATGGCGCAGTATTATATGCTCCACAAGCCGCGCGGGCTGCTCACCGCCAAAACGCGACGCGCGGCGGGGAGACGGTCATGTCCTGCTTTCCGAGGCGCTGCGCGGAGACGCTGCATCCGGTCGGGCGGCTGGACAAGGATACGGAAGGCCTGCTGCTGTTTACGGACGACGGCATGCTGGACGTGCGTTTGCTCCGGCCCGAGCAGCATGTGGAAAAAGGGAATACGAATACCGCGCATTCGGGCATCTGCGACGATGCCATGCGGCAGCTGGAGACGGGCAGTTTTGCTCCCTCGCGGGCAGCCGCCGCTGCCGGCCCGCGCGCAGCTGCTTGCGCATACGAATCATTGGGGAAAGCGCGCCGTATCTGCCGGAGCGCTTCCGCGAAAAATACCTGAAACTCCGTCCCGGCCTGTCACGCTTCCGGAAGACTCTGGATCACGGAAGGGCCGCAAGCTTTGCGAGGTCAAGCTGATGATCAAGGCCGTGGGGCGGCCTTCCGCGTATTCTACTTAAAGCGCCTTTGCGATCCGGTCCTGTCCGGCTGGACGAAATGCTCCCGCCCAGGGCGAATACCGGCCCCTGACAGCTGAGGAGACTCTGCCGCCCGCTCTGCGCCACCGGCGACCAACGGCGGCGGTGTACTGCTGCGTAGCGCTCGCCAGGCGCGAGAAGACGCCGATAAAAATAGCTGGTGCTCCTCCATGCCGACACGGTGAGGCGGCCTCCGGACACCGGCAGGTCCGGTCGCGCGCAGCAGTTCCTCTGGCGCGGGTCAGGCGCAGGCGGGTCAGATATTCGCCCGGCGACTGGCCGAAATACCGACTGGAAACCCGTTGGAGATGGTGTTTTGCCGATGTTATATGGCGCGCTGAGAGCGTATCCGAGCGTACTGCGCGTACTGCTCGTGCAGATTACTGCCGCACCCTTCTGCCAAGACCGCAGGAACCGGCTGCGGGCGCTGCCGCGCTGCACCGTGGATCAGGCTGCAGAGGATCGCGTCATGAGCGCCGACGATCAGATCACGGCAAGCCCGCCGCCGTCCTCCCCAGCCAGCGCCAAGCGCGCGCTCATCTCACCGGGCACCTGAACTACGACCGGCAGTGAAGGCGCAGCCCGGCCCTGCGTCTGGGCTAAAAAACGCCTGATAATACGCACCCGCCGTCGCGCCGCAGAAGTGAAAACCATAGAACATCCACTGTCCCGCGTCCGGCGGTATAATAATGCTGCGGCGCACGGCAGTCAATCAAAAAAGCTTTCCGGCAGGAAGCCGATAGGTTTCGCCGCCATATTCCAGCATATTCCGGCCAGAAATCAGCTTGACCAAGGTAGGAACTCAAATCCTTTCGGACAGTATAGTAATTTGCCAGAAATAAAATGCCCGCCTCCTGCAAATACACCGTAGATTCGTCGCTGACAAATGCCGCCAGACAATTCCACTCAGACTCAGATATCGAGATTGTAGTGCAGAACTTCCATGCCGCGCGCGCCTCCAAAGACAGCAAGATTTTGATAGCGGCAAGCCTATGATACCATACATGGGCTTGTTTTCATAATTGAACACTGCTGGCAGGGCGACGATGTTACGGGCTTCGACTCGAAGCAGGCTCTCTCCGGCGGAATACAGACCACCGGCAACTACCCTGGCAAGGCGCGCACACCGGAAGAGCTGATGCAGGACTTCGACTTTGCGGCGAGCCTCATGCCCGGCAAAAAAAAGCTCAATCTTCACGCAAGCTATGCCATATTTGAAAACGGCGATTTCGCCGACCGCGACAAGATCGAGCCGCGCCATTTTGAAAAATGGGTCAAGTTCGCAAAGGACGCGGCATGGGAATCGATTTCAATCCCACATTCTTCTCGCACCCGATGGTGACAATCTCACGCTCTCTTCGCCCGACGAAAACGTTCGCCGTTTTGGATAGAGCACGGCAAGAATGTATTGAGATATCCGAATATTTTGCAAACGAGACGGGCGTCCCCTGCCTGATGAACATCTGGATCCCCGACGGATATAAAAATTCCCCGCCGACAGACTCGGTCCGCGCAAGAGATTCAAGGATTCGCTCGATGAGATACTATCGGTGCCTTATGACTAAGTCAAAGGTTTTCGTCTGCCTTGGAATCCAAGGTATTCGGAATAGGTATGGAATCGTACACGGTAGGCAAGCGCGGAGTTCTGCATAAGCTACGTTGCCAAAAAGGACTTACTCCGCTTATGGACAACGGTCACTATCACCCCACGGAGGTTGTTTCGGACAAGATATCCTCCATGCTTCTGTTTAACGACAAAATCGCCCTTCACATTACACGCGGCGTAAGATGGGACAGCGACCATGTTGCGCGTCCGTCTGTCGAGGCGGGCTTCCATTCCATCCTCAAGACCTTCGTGGTGCACACGCACAGCGTCTATGCCAATCTCGCCGCCTGTTCCACAGCCTGCCGTCCAATCGCGGCACAGGCATTCGCGGGAGCCAACTACACCTGGGGTTGGGTGCCCACACCGATCCCGGCGCAAACCCGACCTTCGCTATTCGGGATGAATTGCGCCGCGTAGAAAAAGAAAACCGGCAAGGTTCCGTCCGTCATTGGCCTTCACATGCAGAACCACGGCATTATCGTCCATGACGATGCCCCGGATACCGCGCTTGCTATCCACACCGATGCAAACGAACGGCTGGCCCGCATGTTCGAGTTTGGACCGGCACGTCGTTCCCCAAGATCGCCGTGCGTGAAATGGCCGGTATTTATGCCGCCGACGCCGTATCTGGCAGATCAGTTCCAAACCGGCGGCGTTCGCAGGAATTTTTGATGACCCAGCCGCTGTATCCCGACCAGATGGTCTTCCTGACGGACACGTTCTTCCTCAATAAAGAGGTTCTCGAAGACGGACAGGCCGTCGCCAGCAGCAAAACGGGCGAAATGCTCATGCAGATGGACGCGAAAAAAGCCCTGACGCTGACGGAAACGCTCATTTAAGCAGTCTTCTTCGTCATGGAGCATATCCGCAAGTCGGGTTATGAACTGTCCAACATGGGCGAAGCCGCGAAGAAGTTCATTGCCAACTGGGAAAGCGAAAAATACCGGTAAAGTCCTTGCCGGAAAGAAAGCCCGGCCGTTGCTGCAGCAGCGGCCGGGCATCGTATATCTGGGAAGTCCGTTTTATGAGGCGCCGCCGGAACATGTACTCACTTTATAAAAATGCAGATGTCTTGAACGGCCAGACCGCCCGCGGGCGGTCTTTTTATTCTGATCTGGTCCAAAACGGTGGCCTGTGAGAAAAACTCGTCGTGGGAAAACAGGACGTTCAGCGCCTGCAGCAGCGCATTGGTGCTCATATGCGCAGGCAGGCTGGGTGGTGGATAGAAGCGCGGCGCGCTTTCTTTGTGCTTTCCGGACCTCCGGAAAGGCCGAGAACGAACAGATCCTGCTTTGGTGATGGGCGTTTTCGCGGATGAAGCCGCGCGCTGCCGTCCTCAACCCGCGCCCGCATTGCGCAGGGCCTTGAGAAGAATTTCGGGCGTCATGCCCTACGAGAAGCCCCTCCTTGCCGGGCACGGCCTTCCGCCGCTCCTCTTTGCCGGGAAGATCCGGAATATAGGCGCAGCACGCCCCTGTTCCGGCAGCGCACTTTGAGCGTGTTGGTGGATGAGGAAGCCCCGCGCCGTCCGAATCGGTCAGAATGATTAAGCCCGGTCGTCTGCGCGGCCTGACGCAGCAGGTGCAGAAGGGCCGGGTTCTGCTATCGGCGAAGCCTGTTTGTTGTAAAATCGGCGCATCAACGATCTGGCGGAGCGTGCTCTGGTCGTGGCTTTCCTCGACGACAATGGCTCGCCGCCGAAGCCTTCTTGTTTATCCATGCTGCGCCTCCTGCGCAAGCCGGACGAGGAGCAGTTCCAGAAGCTGCTCTTGCTTCCTCGCCTGCGCTCGTCTTCATGGCAATATCCGTGTCCAAACCAGTTCGATCGCGCACTGGCATGGTCGGTCACGGCGGGCTGCCGTCATAGTCGTAGACCTGCGGTAGCTTTTCAGCCCTGTCAAGCTCCATCAGTTCTTCTGCCCACCGCCTGCGGAGAAGCATACGCGCGTAATAGAGCGCCTGCGCGGTTGCGCACCGGATGAAACCCAGCACAGCAATGGGGTCCGTCTGCATAGCATAAAGTTCCTGTAATTTAAAGAGGGCTTTTTCAAACCCGGTTCACAACGGCATCGTTGATATCAGCGTCTGCGCGCTGAGCGCCGGATGACCACCGCGCCGATAGCTCCCCGCGCGTGATGGCGTCGCCCTCCTGATGCCAGGCAGCAATCTTGTCGATCTCACCCGCCGAGCGTGGTCATAAGCCCGTCGGTGCGAAAAATGAGATACTGGCACAGTTCATCTGTGACGCTTTTGCCGTGCGCACGGAAATGGCGCGTGATCCACGAGCAGAGATCGCGTTCGACCGTTTGCCGAAGGACAGGATCTGCGCGTGCTCCTTCACGGCGGCAGCCAGCTTTTTCATCGTGCCGTTGATTTTTAAATTCCACCGTATCATAGACGAACAGCACGCAGCAGTAATCCGGAATAATCGGACAAGATGGCAGCGTATTGCTCGCGCGCGCCCTCCGGCTGCTTGAATAAACCAATATCATCCACACGCACGAGCGTCCGCTCGGCCATCATGAGGCATGGCGTCGATCGCGTCGGCCAGCGCCTGCGGCGTGCAGTCGTCGGCGGAAAAGCGGTGAAATTGAATTCGCCCGCCGGCCCGTCGGTCAGCTTCTTTGTCACGAGGTCCACATAATGGCCGCGCAGGAACGCCTCCTCGCCGCAGAAGATATAAAAGCTGTCGAGCGTCGTCGGGCTTCAAATCCGCTTTAAAGCGGCGCACAGCCCGGCAGCGCCGTCGTCAGGCGTTTTTTGCCATTTGCCCCACCCCCTGATGGTGATGGTGCCGGACAGGATCGGTTCCGGAAGACCGCCGCCCTGGCGTTTCTTATACGGCAGAGCGTTTCGTCCGCCGGATGTCCGAAGCGATTATCCGCACCCACAGAGATGAGCACAGCCTCCTGGTTTGATTGCGCGCAAGAAGCGCCTCAGACGTGGACGAAGCCACGCCGTGGTGTCCCGCGATGAGCACCGCCGCGTGCGGCAGGTCATGCCGTGGACAGCAGTCGGTATTCCGCCTGCTCGGACAGATCGCCGGTCATTAGAATATCATATTTTCACCTGCTGCCAAGACGCAAAGCCCGGCATTATGTTCTCATCTGCGCTGCCGGGCGCGAAGATGCGCATGCCATCCGCAGCGTCAGATCATCCGTGACGAACCGAATTCACAGCTTGCCTGCGCGGCGGCAAACAGAATCTTTGTGCGAATCCGCTCTCCGGCGACAGATCCGGCACATAGAGCGTTCTGAGCGCACCGCCGCAGAAGCTACTGGTTGCCGTTGGTGGTCGGCATCGAAAATGCGTGAAATGATCTGGTCACGATCTGTGTTACGCCGCGCGCAAGCAGAAACCGCGCAGCTTGTTCCCCGCTGGCATCCTCCTGCCCACCACAGTCAATCACGCTGACGCTTTCGCCGCTGCGGCTGAAGACACTGCCCCTGTCCGACCTCGAGCATGGAAAAGCTGCTGCCCGGCAGCGCATAATCGCGCAGGAGCCCCATGCAGCAAGCCGTGACGAGCGTTGAAGCTGCGGCAGCAGCCTGCCAGAACCGGACGGCTTTCGGGCGCAGCGTAGCAGCAGCGCAAGTCCATAGAGAGAAAGACCGCTGCTGCGATCAGATGTCCGTTTTCAAGATAAAGCGCCGCGAACGGAAGTTTTGCTGCGCCCCGCACGATCAGCAGCACCAGCCGCACCGGCCAGCTGAGCGCCCATGCGCAGACACCAGCTGCCGCCGGAAGCGCCAGCGCAAGCAGCGCCGTAAGCATTCCGCCGCAGAAAACGATAGAGAGCATCCACAGCGCCATCACGTTCACGACCGGCGCGGCAAGCGAGACGGTTCCAAAACTGGATCGCCGTAAGGAAGCGCGAATACCATAGGCGAGATCGTGCAGCAAACGCCGTCAGCATGGCGCCGCAGAGGCGCGCGCCGTCTTTCCGCCTTAGATGTGCAAGCAGCCGATTTTCCGAAAGGCTCCGGTAGAGTCCGCCCGCAAAGAAAACGATTCCCGTCGTTGATGCAAACGAAAGCTGCAGACCACGTTCAAGGCGACCATGGGTTTTGCACAAAGCAGAACGAGAAAGGGCGGCACAGATGGTCGTCAGCGGGTCGTTTCCGTCGCACGAGCAGCGCGCGCACAGACCAGCGCCTGCATCACGCCCGCGCGGACTGCGGAGGCGGGCGCTCCAGTCGCCAACGGCGAAAAACGCAGCGGCCGAATGAAGCGCTGCCGCAAGACGGTGGTTCCCGCCGCAGAGCAGCAGGATCATGCCGAGCAAAAATCGAAACGTGCATGCCGGACACGGCAACAGTACGATGCCCGCGATGGCCAGACTGTTCTATTCGCGTAGCTGAGTCCGGTTTTGTCGCCCAGCAGCAGCGCCTGCAACAAAACCGCCGTATCGGACGGGAACGCGGACTTCGATCGTTGCTCGAGCCGTTCCGCCAGCATAGCAGGCGCCAGCCAGACGGAAGCGCGTCCCGGCTCGGCGTGCAGCGGCCCGCGGCAGCTTGCCGTCAGAAAAAACGCCGCGCATTGAATCGTAATCCTTGCCGCGCAAGATGCTTTTTCCTGCGCCGTGGTGAACTTCGCCGTGCCCGGACAGGGAGGCTTCCGGGCCAGGCCCGCCATCGGCTTCGTCAAAGTAAATGACTGCCGTACAGCTTTTTTTCCGTCCAGCGTCAGCCGGGCGGAGACGGATCGCCTGTAGCTGCTCGTTGCGGAGCAGCCAGCGCCTGCGCGGAAAATGCCGCCGTTTCGCCGGAAAGCGACGCAAATGGGCGCAGAAAAAGCGCCCCCATACCCCGGCACCAGGCAAATCCGTCAGAAGGCCCAGCACGCAGACCGCGGTGCGGTGCGCAATCGGCCGCCGAAGCAGAAAACAGCAGCGCACACCACTGCCGCAAGCGCGGCGCGGCGGCCACCCGCGCGCGGCATGCAGCAGAATCAGATACAAAGCGGCGGCCATGGCAAAAGCCGCCGGAAAACAGGCAGAGTCGTCGCATAGGCCTTTCCTTCAAAGCAGAAAAACCGGGCACTGCGAGCAATGCGTCCGGCTTTGACAGGCTTATTCCTCTGTCTTGGGGGGCGTCTGCGGGAGCCTTTCGGGGCTTCAGCAGCAGGCCAGCAGGGGCGTCTCGGCAGCCTTTGGGCCTGTCGTCCGCGACAACGATCTCAAAATCGTCGTCCGTGGAGCGGCCTCGGTCTCCCGGCGGGCGCTTCGTCTTCGCGGAGGGAGGCGATGAAGTGCTTCAGCTCGGCGATGGCCTTCTTGGACCTCGTCGATCTTCTGGCACCACGGCAGATATTCGGCAGTGTCGAGCTCTTCCTCGACGGCATAGTCGCGGTAGTACAGCTTGCCCAGTTCGATCTCGGCCTTCTTGGCCTTGTCTTCCTCGGCGTAGATGGAAATGTTGGCGCTGCAATGGCAGCCAATTCTTGCCTTTGCGGCATATCTGGGCGAAAACACTCTGCAGCCATGTTCTTTGCAGCTTCAAATTTTCAGAAAAACGCGTGGAAACTCCTTTCAGCAGCATAATTTGCTTTTTATTTCTTGTAGTATAGCACCTGCCCGAAAAAAATGGAATAGGCAAGTGATGTGCAATGTCGGTGTTTTTGCATAATTTTTCTTTTAATCGGCCTGTTTTTCGCCTTCCCTGCGATTCATTGCGCCTGCGATTGACGTAGACGTATCGGGTGTGGGCTTCTTTTGACGAGCACCCGCAGAACTCCGCCCGGGGCAAAGGGGCGAGAACAGCCGCCACAAGCTGGGCTGACACGGATGCCGGTGAGAGAGAACAGATACAAGCTGTCGGTGCGCAGTCCCTCGATCCACGCGGCCGAGGCCGTAACGCCATAGGCGAGGAACACTTCGCCGTCAATTTCCGCTTTTTGAAAAAAAATGCAGGCCGATGAAGCCAACGAGGTTCCAAACGGACTCATAGAGCGAACGTCGGGTGGTAATACGTCACGAAAAGCGCCGGATACGTCCTGAAGGCCCATTTTTCAGGAACGTAACGGCGCCGTGCGCCTCGCGGTTCATGAAGTTGCCCCATCTGATAACTGCCGATAATGCGCCCATGCCGGCGTTATCGAGCAGGACTGTGGCGGATCGCCCTTTTGCTTTGCTCGACCAGGACCAATCGCGCCGCCGATGATGCCGTAGATGGCAAGCCCGCCCTCCCCAGATATAGAGGATGGAAATGGGATTGTCGCGGTAAAGTTCCCAGTAGAAAATGCAGTAATAAAGACGTGCGCATTGACGACACCGATGGGCGCCGCCCTGAGGATCATATCGAACATCGTCGTCCTGCGTGACGCCGAAAGTTTTGCGCGAGAGCATATATAAAACAAGGCGAGCAGGAATCCCGCGCGGCAATGATGATGCCGTACCAGTAGATGTCCTTCCGAAGACCGTAAAGGCCACGGACTGGGGTTGATCTCGGATGCCGAGATTCGGGAATGTGATGGGAGATGCGAGAAACATATGAATTCCTCTGATGAATTGAGGCGTTTGCCTCCGGCAGCCGCTCAAAGCCGAGGGGGCCTTTGGGTGCGTTTGTAAAGACGGTACCTACGTCGGCCCGTTGGGTAGCTACGGATTCGCTGAGGTTTCCAAAAAAACAGTGCATCCTGCGGGCAGGCGAAGTCGTCCACCCGTTTGGAAAGTTGCGAATTCGCCAGTTTTCCGTAAAACCGGTGCATTCTGCGCGGGCCGATGCGATGACGTCCGCAGGCTAGTTTCGAGCGCAGCCGCGCATCGCGGCTCTGGCGCCGAATGGGCATCGGCCCCCAGCTGGTCATCTGAAATTCATGCTTCTTCAGCTACAATAACAGGCGCAGCACGTTTCCGGTAATGATTGTTGCGTCAGAGCCTTCCGCGTCAGAACGTGTAATGGTATCCAGCAGGAATCAAACTCGCCGAAGCATTCGCTGCTTTTGAACGGGATTCACGCATACGATAGCAGGTTGATTCAAATCCGTCCGGTTCCGCGAAGTCTGCCGCGTACCGATTTTTTCATCTCTCGAACCGTGTGGGCACAAAGCCGGTCTTCGGTGCCTGCAAAAATGGCTTCCAGCACAACTTCCGGGTCGCACCCTCGCACCGCTCACCTGCAAAAACGCCGCGCCGGGAACGCGCGTAAAGCCGGAGGAGAAATCTGCGTCGATCAGGCCGCGTGTATAAAGGCTTTCATATAGCGCTGAACTTTCGCCCAGCAGCAATTCGGCGGCAAGCTGTCCCGTGAGTTCCTGCCGGAGCGGCTCTGCGGACGGCTCTGCCCGAAAGCCAATAGAAAACACCGGCTGGCTGACCAGGGAGTTTCCGGCGTGTCTTGTGCCGGAATGCGCACGCAGGTTCCGCTTCGCCGCAAGGCCGCGCAGGCGGCGGCGAGAAGTCCGGCGGCAGACACTCCTGTGCAAGCCGTGCGGCAGCCTCCGCGTCCATCATCGCCCATGATGACAAGCGCCATATTGGACGGAACATAAAACGCGTCAAAACAGCGCCGCAGCAGCTCCCGGCGTGACGGCGCGGATGGAGCGGCGGAGCCCGCAATGGGAATGTGGATGGGGTGGCGGCGATACAGTGCGCGGCACAGCCGCTCCTGCGCGCAGTCCTCGGGCGAATCGTCGTAGAGCGCAATTTCGTCGGCACGACGGCACGCTCCGCTGCCATTGCTTCCGGCGGAAGTACGGCGTCGAGGCCATGCGCAGAAGCAAGCGCAGACAGTCCTCAAAGTGTTCCGTGCAGGTGAAATAATAGCCGGTCATCGCATAGTCGGTAAAAGCGTTCGACTCCGCACCGAGGCTGGAAAACGCCGCCTCCGGGTCGCAGTCCGGCAGGCAGAACATGCGGTGCTCCAGAAAATGCGCCGTGCCGTCCGGCACGATCTCTGCCAGCCGCTTAACGGAAGCTGCGTGTCACGATCAACATTGACCCCCGAGAAACGCGAATTTCCCGGCGAAGCCCGGCCTCGGTACAACGCGCGCAGGCGCAGACCGTTCAGGCGTTTCAGATAACAGCGCTCTCCGAGCGCGGGATAATCATTCAACTCATGCTTCCTCCAACATTATGAACCGTATCGGGCCGCACCTGCCGCCGCAGCCTGCCGGAGCAGCTTTGAACTGCAGCAGCAAGTTCAGCAGGACTCTGCGAAATGCCCGCCGCTGCGTATAAATTGTCAAGCCTGCACTCGTATTCCATCATCTGCGCGGCCTTCTTCATCTGGACCTCGAGCTTCGCGATCTCGCGGTCGAGTTCGGCCTTCGTCATCTTCACGCCGCCCTTGCCCTTGTGCTCCGGCGTCGAAATCTCATCGAGATCCCGCACGGATTTGACGATGGTCTTGGGCACAATGCCGTGTTCTTTATTATATCTCTGCTGGATCTGACGGCGGCGCGCTGTCTCGTCCATCGCGTTCCGCATCGCCTCGGTGATCTTGTCGGCGTAGAGGATGACGCGCCCGCCCGCGTTGCGCGCCGCGCGGCCGATGGTCTGAATCAGGCTGGTCTCCGACCGGAGGAAGCCCTCCTTGTCGGCATCGAGGATCGCAATCAGCGACACTTCCGGCAGATCGAGGCCCTCTCGTAGCAGGTTGATGCCGACGAGCACGTCGAACTTCGCCGTCCGCAGGTCCCGGATGATCTCAATGCGCTCCATCGCACCGATGTCGGAGTGCATATAGCGCACCTTGATGCCATTTTCCTGCAAATAGCGCGTCAGATCCTCGGCCATCTTCTTCGTCAGCGTGGTGACGAGCGTCCGCTCGCCCTTCGCCGTCGTCGCGTTGATCTCGCCGATGAGATCGTCGATCTGCCCCTCGATTGGGCGGACGAAGACCTCCGGGTCGAGCAGCCCTGTGGGCCGGATGACCTGTTCCGCAATCTGGCTTGCGCGTTCGCGCTCATAGTCCGCCGGGTGTGGCCGAGACGTAGATAGCCTGGCCAATCCGGCTGTGGAACTCGTCGAACGTCAGCGGCCGGTTGTCGTAGGCCGACGGCAGACGGAAGCCAAAGTCGATCAGCGACTTTTTCCGTGCCCGGTCGCCATTGTACATCGCCCGCACCTGCGGAAGCGTCACATGGCTCTCGTCGACGAACAGCAGAAAATCCTTCGGGAAATAGTCCAGCAGGGTCATCGGCGGCTGCCCGGCGCACGCCAGAGATGATGCGCGAATAGTTCTCGATACCGGAGCAATAGCCCAGCTCCTGCATCATTTCGATGTCATAGTTCACGCGCTCGCCGATGCGCTGCGCCTCGAGCAGCTTGCCGTTGTCGGTGAAAGAATTTCACGCGCTCGTCGCACTCCTTGCGGATCTCGCGAGATCGCGCGCGCCATCTTCTCCTTCGTCGTGACATAGTGGCTCGCGGGCCAGACCGGAATGGAGATGAGCCGCCGGATAACCTCGCCGGTGACGGGGGTTGATCTCGCTGATGCGGTCGATCTCATCGCCGAAATACTCCACACGGATCGCGCTCGACGCCCAGTAGGCGGGCCAAAAGCTCGATCGTGTCGCCACGGACGCGGAACATGTTGCGCTCGAAGGCAATGTCGTTGCGCTCATACCGGTCGTCGACGAGGCGGCGCATCAGATCCTCGCGCGGAAGCTCCGCCCCGGTCGTCAGATTGATCATCATCTTCTGAAAATCATCCGGCTCGCCGAGACCATAGATGCAGCTGACCGACGAGACGATGATCACGTCCCGCCGCTCGAGCAGCGAGGCCGTCGCGGCCAGCCGCAGCCGGTCGATCTCCTCGTTGATGGAGGCGTCTTTTTCAATGTAGGTGTCCGTGTGGGCGATATACGCCTCGGGCTGGTAATAGTCGTAATAGGAGACGAAGTATTCCACCGCATTGTGCGGAAAAAACGCGCGGAACTCGAACAGAGCTGCGCCGCGAGCGTCTTGTTATGCGCCAGAACCAGCGTCGGACGGTTGCAGTTCGCGATGATGTTCGCCATCGTGAAGGTCTTGCCTGAACCGGTAACGCCGAGCAGCACCTGCTCCGGCAGCCCGTTTTTCACGCCCCACGTCAGTTTTTTTTCGATGGCCTCCGGCTGGTCGCCGGTGGGCTGATAATCAGAAACAAGCTGAAAATCCATTTCGTTACCCCAGAATGCCGTCGTCGGCCAGCGAGACGAAATCGCCGTCCGCAACGATGATATGATCGGCCAGCAGGACATCGACCGCGTCGAGCGCGTCATGGATGGCCTGCGTGACGCGCTTGTCCTCCTCGCTCGGGAGGGCCACGCCCGACGGATGGTTGTGTGCAAAGTACGACGGATGTCGCATTCGCGTCCAGCGCGGCCCTGACGACCTTGCGCACAGAAATGCCCGCAGAGTTGACATCGCCGCTCTGCACCAGAATACAGTCAAGCGCCTTGCACTTCGCGTCGAGGCACAGCAGATAGACCTGCTCCTCCACCGCACCGTAAAAGAACGGCGTCAGGTATTGGCCGCACTGGGCCGTGCTGGTCAGGATGCTCTCCGTCCGGGCGCGGCTGGATGAGGTGCCGCCGTTCAATCTGCGGCACCCAGTGCGATCAATTCTGCCGCGCCGGGTCCAATGCCCGGCACCTTCACCAGTTCCGATACCGGCGCCTCAAATACGCCGGCGAGCGAGCCCACGCCCGCGCGGGTCAGCTCCTCATAGTTCGCGCGTGTGACCGCGTGCACGTACCACTTGTCCGGGATGGCGGGCGTGATGATGCGCACATCGACGCCGGTCTTTGCCGCGACGCATAGGGCCGTGGCCATCTTGTCGTCCAGAATCAGATACGGCGTCATGATCCACATCCGCTCCTGCGCGGAGGAGATGACCGACTGCAGCATCGTCGCGCCGACGTCCTCATTGTCGAGCGGACTGTCGGCGAAGGGCTGCAGGAAGCCCGTGCCGCCCTGCTTCTCGGCGCAGGCGACGCGGAAGCGGCTCACATCCTCCTCGCAGCGGTCGACATAGCCCCAGAGCGACAGGAACATCACCGTCATCGACCACACGGCCTTGCCGCGGACGAGAATGCCGCAGTCCTTCCAGCGGCCGAAGCGCTCGAGCTCGTTGATATATTCGTCCGCCAGATTGACGCCGCCCGTAAAGCGACCTTTCCGTCAATGATCATGAGCTTGCGGTGGTCGCGGTTGTTGAGCCGGGCGGATAGGATGGGCACGTAGGGGTTGAAGGCGTGCGCGCGGATGCCCATCTCCCGCAGCTTTTTCGCGTACTGCATGGGCAGGCGCGTGATGCAGCCGAAATCATCGTAGACCACGCGCACGTCGACGCCCGCCGCAGCCTTTTCCCGCAGGATCTGCAGGATGGGATCCCACATCTTCCCCTGCGCGATGATGAAAAACTCGATGAAGATATAGTGCTCGGCCTTCTGCAGCTCCTCGAGCATGGCCGCGTAGCAGCTTTCGCCGCTCGGGAAGTAGGTCGCGTCGGCGTCGTCATAGATGGGATAGCCGGAGGCGGAGAGCAGATAGCGCGCATGATTGAACGCTGGGGTCCGGGCGGCCGCAAGCTCCCCAGAGGGGCTCTTCCTCCTGCTGCAGCTGCTGCATGGTGACGGCCTCGATCGACTGCATCTTCCGGTGCTCATAGCTCGAGATCTTATTGCCGCCAAAGAGCAGATAGATCGTGAGCCCCGCCACCGGGAAGGCCAGGATCAGCACGATCCACGCGATCTTGTAGCTGGGATTGACGCCGCAAGAGATGATATAGATGACCATGGCCCAGCTCAGCACGTTCATGGCGATGCGGATCCAGAAAAAATCGGCCCGCAGATACGTCGCCATGACGATCAGGAACCCGATCTGCAGCAAAATGCCGACCGAGACCGCCACGACCCGCTGGAACACCAGCTTGGACAGATTCCGCACAGCGCCGCCTCCCTTCGCGTTTCTCACGCAGACTTTCTGCCGATACTATAGCATGTTCCGCGCCCGCCCGCAAGGGACAGGTTTCTTAAGAACTTCTGAAGCTCCCCCGCCCCGCGGGCGCGGAGCTTTTCCGGCGGTTCTCTCGATCGCGGCTTCTCCCAATTTAAAAACTTTTGTTTGAAAATGATGTTGTAGTCCGGAAAGAAATCTGTTATAATGGAAAGACTTGATCTGTTACTATTTTTTTCAGGAGCGAAGCATGGAAAACTGTATCCGCGTGCAGGGCGCACGCGTCAATAACCTCAAAAACATCTCGGTCGAGATCCCGCGCGACAAGCTCGTCGTGCTGACGGGCCTGTCCGGCTCCGGCAAATCCAGCCTGGCCTTCGACACGATCTTTGCCGAGGGGCAGAGGCGGTATGTCGAGTCGCTGTCGTCCTACGCCCGGATGTTCCTCGGGCAGATGGACAAGCCGGACGTCGACGCCATCGACGGCCTGTCCCCCGCCATCTCCATCGACCAGAAGACCACCAGCCGCAACCCCCGCTCGACCGTCGGCACGGTCACGGAGATCTATGACTATCTGCGTCTGTTATGGGCCCGCTGCGGCACGCCGCACTGCCCGAAGTGCGGCAAGGAGATCCGCCGCCAGACGATCGACCAGATCGTCGACCAGATCATGGGCCTGCCGGAGCGGACAAAATTTCAGATCCTCTCCCCCGTCGTGCGCGGCAAAAAGGGCGAGCACCAGAAGGTGTTCGACGACGCCCGCCGCGGCGGCTACGCCCGCGTGCGCGTGGACGGGAGCCTGTATGAGCTGACGGAGGAGATCCCGCTCGACAAGAACAAGAAGCACCACATCGAGGTCGTGGTCGACCGGCTCATCATGAAGCCGGATCTGGCCCGCCGCCTGACCGACTCGGTCGAGACGGCGGCGAACCTGTCCGGCGGGCTCGTCATCCTCAATGAGCTCGAAGGGGACAAAGGATACCCTCTTTCTCCCAGAACTACGCCTGCGCAGACTGCGGCATCTCCATGCCGGAGCTGTCCCCGCGCATGTTCTCGTTCAACAATCCCTACGGGGCCTGCCCCGTCTGCTCGGGTGCTCGGCACACAGCAGGTGGCCGACCCCCTGCTCATCATCCCCGACCGCTCGAAGTCCATCCTGAGGGGGGCCATCCTGGGCCTCCGGTTGGAACAACGTGCGCGACGATTCCATCTCCCGGATGTATATTTTGAGGCGCTGGCCAAGAAATATCATTTCTCGCTGAACGACCCCATCGAGAGTTTTTGCCGCAGCAGGGCGGCGACGTCATCCTCTACGGCACGGGCACGGAAAAGCTCACCATCTATCTATGAGCGCGCCAACGGGCGCGGCACGCTCGAGCCGGCCGTTCGAGGGCGTGGTCAACAAGTTTCTGCCCGCCGCCTCACCGAGACACAGGTGGATATCGGCCCCGGCGCGGCGCGGCGCAGGCGCCTTCATCGCCGCAGGGCCGGCGGAGGTCGGCGAACCCTGATTCCATCACCGGCGCGTATCTCTCCGGCGAAAAAAACGAAAAGCATCCCCGCCGTCCGCAAAAGCGCCGCCGGCTGGCTGACGGTGCGCGGCGCGCAGGCGCCAACAACCTGAAAAACATCGACGTGAAGATTCCGCTGGGCGTGATGGCGGTCGTCACCGGCGTCCGGCAGCGGCAACCTCGCTCGTCAACGAGATCGTCTACAAGACCCTCCAGCGCGACCTCAACCGCGCACACGCGCCCCGGCGCATGCGACGGCGTCGAGGGCATGGAGCTGCTTGACAAGGTAATCGCCATCGACCAAAGCCCCATCGGCCGCACGCCCGCTCCAACCCGGCCACCTATACCAACCTGTTCAATAGATCCGCAAGTTCGCCTCTACGCCAGGACGCCAAGGTAAAGGCGGGGCTATAAGGAAAAGGCGTTTCTCCTTCAACGTGCGCGGCGGCCGCTGCGAGGCCTGCGGCGGCGACGGTATGCTGAAGATCGAGATGCACTTCCTGTCGGATGTGTACGTTCCCTGCGATGTCTGCCACGGCAAGCGCTACAACCGCGAAACGCTGGAAGTGCTCTATAAGGGCAAATCCATCGCCGACGTGCTCAATATGACCGTCGAGGAAGCGCTGGCCTTTGTTTTTGCTGCTGGATAATTTTCTGGTGGTCGCCGTGAGCGAGAAATCTGCAAGATCGCCCCCGTGCGGCTGGCCGCGTGGAAGCACCCGGCGTTCGATTACCGGTTCGACGCGGTCGTCTATTCCGTGTCCTCCGCGCTGGGCTTCGCGGCGGTGGAAAATATTCTGTACGTCGTGCAGTCTGATCTTCCGGACAGCGGTATCGCGGGCAGTTCTGTCCGTGCCGGGACATTTCTTTTTCGCTGTCGCCATGGGACTGCTTCTCAGCCGGGCCAAAGCAGGCCGAAAAACAGGGGAAACGGCCGCAGGCGGACGGTTTCCTATGCGCGCTGGCGGTGCTCGTCCCGGTGGTGCTGCACGGGGTCTGGGATCTCTGTCTTGCCGTCCGGAGCCGTGGGCAACTAGTCGTGTTTTACTGCTTTGTGGTCACTTTTTATCACGGCGGACTGCGGCCTGCGCAGCGCTGACGGACAGCCGCCTGTAAGGGTATGTTTTCCGGAATGGCCGAACAGAAACCGGGCGGACTGCGTTGCAGTCCGCCCGGTTTTCTGATAGTTCCATCTGACGGGAGGGCGACGGAATGATCTATCTTGACAACGCTGCTACGACGCTGCGCAAGCCGCCGTGCGTGATTGACGCGGTTGTGAACGCAATGCAGACCATGGGCAACAGCGGGCGCAGCGCGCACGCGGAAAGTCTTACCGCATCGCGGGACGATCCTATGCCGCACGCGAGGCGCTGGCTGCGCTTTTCGGCTGCGAACGCGCCGACCATGTATGCTTCACAGCCAATTCGACCGAGAGCGCTGAACATTGCCATCTCCGGACTGCTTTGCCGCGGCGATCACGTTCTTCGACCGATTTGGAGCATAATTCCGTCCTGCGCCTTGTACCGCGAGAAAGAACGCGCGTTTCGGTCAGCTTCCTGCCGGCAAAACCGGCAGGGGTGTATCGACTATGCCGGTTTTGACCGGCTGCTGCAAACAAACACCAAAGAGCCGTTATCTGTACGGCAGGCTCAAATCTGACGGGAACTGCTTTGATTTGGCGCGCATTGGCGCGTTCTGCGCGGCGCACGGACTGCTGTTCTGTCGTCGATGCGTCGCGGAGAGCGGCGTGTTCCCCCATCGATATGCCGCGCAGCACATCAGCGTTCTGTGCTTTACGGGCCACAAGAGCCTCATGGGCCCGCAGGGCACGGGTGGCCTTTGCGTCGCGGAGGGCGTGGACATCCGCCCGTGGTGCGTCGGCGGGACGGTGTACGGACGTTTCTGCCATCGCAGCCGCCGCAGTAGTACCCGACAAGGCTCGAAGCCGGAACGCGCACACGGTCACGGCATCGCGGGTCTGCGTTTGCCGCCGTGGAATTCATCCGGGAG
>VOFC01004878.1_pt1 | contig 17986 bp, 20 predicted proteins | sample 5384161 | NCBI WGS metagenome assembly VOFC01 (sample SAMN12384722, study PRJNA508395) | human gut metagenome | isolation source: healthy gut B | host: Homo sapiens
AAACAGTCTGCTACCGGCACAAGAAATCACATTCTCAGAAACCAAATTCAATTGGGGAACCATCCGGGAACAAGACGGGAATGTCAGCCATGACTTCCGGTTCGTAAACACCGGCGACAAACCTCTCACTATCAAAAACATCATTACCGGCTGCGGATGCACCTCGTCCGAATGGACTGAAAAAGCTTATCAACCCGGTGAGGAAGGCATAATACGGTTGGTCTATCACCCGCAAGGCAGAACAGAAAACGACATCAACCTCGTAGCCGAAATATATACTAACAGAGCTGCCAAAGGAGTAGTTACCCTGGAAATGGCGGGAAAGATAAAACGTGAGACCCCTTCCTATTCCGCCCGCTATAATCCCGCCAACGGAAAGCGAAGCCAAAGCCCAACCTATATTCCGCAAGACGAATATGAGCAGATACTTGAACGGATACGCGAAGAACAGTATGCCAAAACCACCACACAACAAGCAGACCGAGCAACGGAAAAATTACTGCGCTCCATGCTCCCGGAAGGCAAATGGAACGACCTCGATTATACCTGTTTTTTCCGTACCAACTGGGAACCGGTAGAGCACTTGAAACGTTTGGTTACAATAGCCGCTTCATATACCGACAAACAATCCCGCTATTATGGTAACGAGGTACTATACAATGCAATCAGGGCTGCCCTGCAGTACTGGATAAAACAAGACCCTACCTGTTTCAACTGGTGGTATAACCAGATTTCCGTTCCGCAAACACAAGCCTCGCTCCTTGCTCTGATGGATGCGGGACAAAAGAAACTTCCGTCCGAAATCCGTATGCCTATTTTAAAAGCAATGGGCGAACGCAGCGACCCACGCAAATGGACCGGCGCCAATAAAATGGACATTGCCATTCATCATTTAATAAGAGGTTGCCTGTTGAAGAATGACAGTATTGTGCGTGTCAATGCCGATGAAATATTCTATCCCGTACAAATCGTTGCAAACGAAGGCATACAGGAAGACTTGTCTTATCACCAGCACGGGCCGCAACTTTACATCGGCGGATACGGAACAGTGTTCGTTGACAACATAGTCCGCATGGGCAATATCCTCAACGGTACAAAATATGCCATGAATCCGGAGAAACTCACCTTGTTTTCCAACTTTATCCGTAATACCTACTTCAATGTATTCCGAAGCAGGTATCTGGACTTCAGTGTAACAGGCAGAGGTGTCAGCCGCAAAGGAACATTGATTACGGGGATTGCGCAGCCCTGTTCAGAAACCTGCAGGCCCTTGATGCCAAACATGCCGGCGAATATGCAGACATTGCCCGCCGTTTCCTCACCCGGGAAGCATCGTATCAGCGTTCGGACAAGAATACAATGTATCATTGCTCAGACTATATGCTACACAACCGGCAAAATTACGACTTTTCCGTACGCACCTCTTCAACACGCACCAACAAGACCGAAAGCGGTAACGGTGAAAATCTATACGGGGACCTATATGAGTGACGGCGCCACCAATATTCGCGTCAACGGCAATGAGTATGCCGACATCTTCCCCGTCTGGGAGTGGGACAGAATACCGGGAACCACCTTGCCTGCAGGCGAAAAGCGCAATCCCGTTGACTGGGGAAGCAAAGGAACCTGCACATTTACAGGGGGAGTGTCCGACGGGAAATACGGTGTAATGACTTTCAAGATGGATGACTATGGTGTAAAAGCTCAAAAATCATGGTTTATGTTCGACAACGAAGTGGTTTGCTTAGGTAGCGGAATCGGTTCAAATGTTCCGACAGACATCGTTACCACTGTCAATCAATGCCATCTGGATGGAAATGTATGGATAAATACGGGAAAAGCGCTCCGGCAAGCAACCCAAGGAGAATTTGCTTTTGAGCAAGCTCCGCAATGGATCTGGCATGACAGCATCGCCTATCTCTTCCCTCAGGGAAACAATATAAAGCTAAAGATGGACAGACAAAAAAGGCAACTGGGCAAAAATCAATTTCAATTATCCTGCTACGGAAATCAGCATGCCGATATTCAATCTGGTCATTAATCACGGACAATCTCCCCGAAACGCATCTTACGCATATATCGTTGTACCGGGAATCAACCATCCGGAAAAAATGAAAACATACTCCTGCCGTCATCTGAAAATAGAACGGAATGATACGGAAATACAAGCCGTCAATAATCGGAAATCGGGAATTCTGCAAATCGTATTCTTCAAGCCCGGCACTTTCGACAATGAAGAAATAAAGGTAAAAAAAGCCCTGAAGCCCTGTGTTGTACAAATAAAGAAAAGCAAAGGCAAGGTGATGGATATGCAGATTGCCGATCCGCAAAATCAAGAAAAGCTAAAGCCGGGAGTAGATGTGATAATCTTATAATAATAAGCGATATATAAAAAGTGGTTGTGTCAAAAACGAACTCGCTGATATTCTTGTTTTGACACAACCACCGATTCGACCACCGAGTTTTCAAAGAACCCGAATACCGATTATGAAAAATTTGCACATGGTCGAAAAGCAATAAAAACCCACTAAAACTTGCGATTTTAGTGGGTTTTTATCGGTGTGTTGTGTTGGGCTACCTGGATTCGAACCAGGAATGACAGGACCAGAATCTGTAGTGTTACCATTACACCATAGCCCAATTGAGCATTTCATTTCTGTTTTGCGGTGCAAAGATACAAACTTTTCTTTAAACCAAAACATTTTTCGCGTATTTTTTTCATTAAAATCTGATAAGATACCATGACACAAAGAATTATATACCTAAAAAAAAAAAAAATGAAAGACTTTTTCCCCTTTTGCGTGTTTGATATGATAAATCAACGTATATTTGTCGCCTGTTTAATATTAATAATGTGTAATGAACGAAGCTAAAAAAATTAATTCAACAAATAACAGAAGGTATTCAAGATAAAAAAAGGAAAAAAAATCGTCATAGCAGACCTTACCCGGATAGACGACACAATATGTAATTATTTTGTCATTTGTCAGGGAAACTCTCCAAGCCAAGTGACCGCCATTGTAGAGTCCGTAAAGGAATTCACCCGCAAAGGCGCTAACAGCAAACCTTTTGCAATAGACGGATTGCGCAATGCCGAATGGGTAGCAATGGACTACTCCTGATGTACTGGTTCACGTTTTCCAGCCGGAAGCGCGTGAATTCTACAACTTGGAACACTTATGGGCAGATGCCAAACTAACCCAAATCCCCGATCTCGATTAATTTAGACTTATGGACAATAACACCAATAAAAAGCCCAAAAAACCAATATGCCCAAGTTCAACTTGAACTGGTTGTATATGATTATAGCCATGATGTTGCTGGGACTGTACCTCACCAATGAAAGCGGTTCGGCCAGCAAAAAACATCCCTTATGATGAATTTCAGGAGTATGTGCACAACGGCTATATAAGCAAAGTGACCGGTTATGACGACAACTCCGTAGAGGCATACGTCAAGCCGCAATATGTGCCCAATGTATTCAAAGCAGATTCAAGCCGTGTGGGCAAGAATCCCCTGATTACAACAGAAGCTCCCTCACGCGAAAGCTTGGGCGACTTCCTGCAGAAAGAAAAAGGACGAGACACGTTTCGACGGTTCTATCAGCTACGAAAAGAAACACAATTACTTCGGTGCAATCCTCTGGCAGATATTGCCGTTTGCATTCCTTATCGGCTTCTGGATATTCCTGTCCCGCCGTTGGAGCAGCGGTGGCGGCATGGGTGGCGGCAGCGGCATCTTCAGTGTCGGCAAATCCAAAGCCCAACTGTTTGAAAAGAACTCTCCGGTAAAGGTTACTTTCAAGGACGTTGCCGGACTTGCCGAGGCCAAGCAGGAAGTAGAGGAAATCGTGGAATTCCTGAAAGAACCGCAAAAATATACAGACCTGGGTGGTAAGATACCCAAGGGCGCATTGCTGGTAGGCCCTCCGGGAACCGGTAAGACCCTGCTTGCCAAAGCTGTGGCAGGCGAGGCCAACGTACCGTTCTTCTCACTGGCTGGTTCCGACTTCGTGGAAATGTTTGTCGGCGTAGGCGCTTCCCGCGTCCGCGACCTGTTCCGCCAAGCCAAAGAGAAAGCTCCCTGCATCGTATTCATCGACGAAATCGATGCAGTGGGACGTGCCCGTGGAAAAGCTGCTGCCATGGGCGGTAACGATGAACGCGAAAACACATTGAACCAGTTGCTGACCGAAATGGACGGTTTCGGTTCCAACAGCGGTGTCATCATTCTCGCCGCAACCAACCGTGTGGATGTATTGGACAAAGCATTGCTGCGCGCCGGACGTTTCGACCGCCAGATACACGTTGATTTACCGGACTTGAACGAGCGTAAAGAAGTATTCGGCGTACATCTGCGCCCCATCAAGATAGACAATACGGTGGACGTGGAATTACTGGCCCGCCAAACTCCGGGTTTCTCCGGCGCCGATATCGCCAATGTCTGCAACGAAGCCGCCCTGATTGCCGCCCGTCACGGAAAGAAATTTGTAGAGAAGCAGGACTTCCTGAATGCGGTAGACCGTATCGTAGGCGGTCTGGAGAAGAAAACCAAAATCACAACCGAAGAAGAGCGCCGTTCCATTGCCATACACGAGGCTGGACACGCCAGCATCTCCTGGTTGTTGGAATATGCCAACCCATTGATTAAAGTGACAATCGTGCCGCGCGGACGTGCACTAGGAGCCGCCTGGTACCTGCCCGAAGAACGACAGATTACCACCAAAGAGCAGATGCTCGACGAAATGTGCGCCACATTGGGCGGACGTGCCGCTGAGGATTTGTTCATCGGAAGAATCTCGACCGGCGCCATGAACGACCTTGAGCGTGTAACCAAGCAGGCATACGGCATGATTGCCTATTTGGGCATGAGCGACAAACTGCCGAATCTCTGTTATTACAGTAACGACGAATACTCTTTCAATCGTCCGTACAGCGAGAAAACCGCCGAACTGATTGACGAAGAGGAGTGAAGAATATGGTAAACGAACAGTACGAACGTGCCAAGAAGATACTATCCGACAATAAAGAAGGGCACAACAAGCTGGCCCAACTGTTGATAGACAAGGAAGTAATCTTTGCAGAAGATGTGGAAGAAATCTTCGGCAAGCGTCCGTGGGCTTCCCGTTCCGAAGAGATTATCAGCGCAAGCAAAACTTCCAGGGAGCTGAAAGAAGCCGAAGAAAAAGAGGCTGCGACAAGGCAAAGGAAGCGGAAAAAGAGGTAAAAAGAAGAAGAAAGCCATAACACCGGCTCGAACAATTAAAACGAAAACACCTTGAAAAATAATTTCATACAACGTGCTGTTACAGGTGCATTATTTGTAGTTATACTGGTGGGCTGTATCCTTTACAGCCCCCTCATTCGGGATTCTATTCACTATCATCGGCGCATTGAGCGTACACGAGTTTGCCCATCTGGTAAACAGGAACGGCGGAGTCAGCATCAACAAGACGATTACCGCTTTAGGCGGAGCCTATCTGTTTCTTGCACTCATGGGATTCTGCACATCCGCCATCGATGCGCGCGTATTCCTTCCCTATCTGGGCTTATTGCTCTATTTGATGATTACGGAGTTATATCTGAAAAAAGAAGAATCCCATCGGCAACTGGGCGTATGCCATGCTGAGCCAGCTATATGTAGCCTTGCCTTTCGCACTGCTGAATGTACTCGCTTTCCAGAATTCACCTGAAACGAGCAGCGTAACCTATAACCCCATCCTGCCACTTTCTATATTCGTATTCATCTGGCTGAGCGATACGGGTGCTTACTGCGTGGGCTCTCTGATAGGAAAACATCGCCTGTTCGAGCGCATTTCGCCTAAGAAATCATGGGAAGGCAGCATAGGCGGCGCGGTTTTCTCCATCGCCTCATCCTTTGTATTTGCCCATTTCTTCCCATTCATGTCTACATGGCAATGGGCAGGACTGGCAGTCACCGTAGTGATTTTTCGGCACCTGGGGCGACCTCACCGAATCGCTGATGAAGCGTCAACTGGGCATCAAGGATTCCGGCAACATTCTTCCGGGACACGGCGGAATGCTCGACCGGTTCGACAGCGCTCTCATGGCGATTCCCGCAGCGGTAGTCTACCTGTATGTAATGACAATGATCTGACAGGAAATCTTAAACGAATATAAGCCAAAGGGCATAGAGGAAAGATACTGTAGCCTCTATGCCCTTTGGCCTATATATAAACACTAAGGAAACGCTTACTTCAATTGCATCTTTGAGAAATCTAAGGTTCTGTATATTTTTCGTATTATCCACCGGTAACCACCAGGTCGAACGTCAGTTCCATCGCCATTTTTTCCGAATTAATTTTCAACTTGATACCTTTGGTTTCAGAGGTCATATTCAGATTCTTTCAGATTGAACGACACCAACCGGGAGCACGAACTCCACGTCAGGTCATCATAATCATTGTATCGAAGCTCCAGATGGATATATCCGTCATCATTCCTTCCTCCTAAAGGAACCTCAGCATCTTCTGCCGTTGTACCAGGCTGATACGATGTTTTGTGCCGGAAGGCAGATTCTGCATAAATATGATGTTCATATATCCCCCGCTGATAGTGATATCCCCTTTATAAATAAATACCGGATCATTACCAAATTCTTCGTCATTCTCGGGATGTCAGCGGTTCGACACTTTCGTCAGTCACATCATGCCAAACTTCTCAATCTTCACGGCATGATCATATCCTTCAAATTATCATAGATAGGATTGAACATGGTAATCACACGCTTTCCATCAACCGGCTGTACCACCCAAGTTGTATTCACAGGCCAGAGCGTTCCCCAACATCACAGTCCAAATAAAAAGCATTGCCGGTACACGCGTACCGTAGCCCACATGCGGCGGAGTGAAATCACCGATCGAATACCCCTCATCGTCATCACAGGATTGCAGTACCGGCATCACAGCCAGACAAACATGCCATAAAAAATAGCCAATGTAATCTTTTCATAATCAAAGTTCTTTTGCTTGTTTTCGTAAAAATTTAGTTCATAATTTCGTGTATTCTGACTATAAAATACAGAAAGCCGGGCATTTACTGCACCGGCTTTATCTCTTTTAACTATTTTAAGCCAAGCAAAAAACTTTCATTATGTAACTCCTCTACTCCTTTTCCCAAAATAATGCAGGTGTAACAGGCGTATCATTTCACGGGCAGCATGCTTCGGCGCACCGGCATCGCCCAGACGCGATGCCATATATTCATAGCCTCGTCGAGCATTCGTTGCCGATACTCCTTATTATATAAGATACGTTCCAGTTCGGCACGGGCCTGCTCTACTGTCATCGTATCAGCCACGAGCATTTCTTTCACCACTTCACGGTTTGCAATAAGATTCACCAATGAAATATACTTTTACCGTCAGTATATGACGGCGCAGGAACGAAATGACTTTTCCTATCGGCGTATGATAGCAAACAGCCTGCGGCACCCGGAACAAGGCCGTTTCCAGCGTTGCCGTGCCCGAAGTTACCAATGCCGCTTCAGCCTGTTGCAGCAAACGATAGGTACGGTCCGAAAAGATTTACTTCACGTCCGCATTCCTATATATTCATGATAATAGTCAGGAGAAATACCGGGTGCACCGGCCAAAACCAATTGGTATTCAGGAAAAAGCAGGCTGCACGAAGCATATCGGGCAGGTTATCTTTTATCTCCTGCTTCCGGCTACCCGCCAGTAAAGCGATTATCGGCTTAGGATCCAAAGTCCGCTCACGAATAAAATCATCTGTACGTTTCAGGATGTTCCGCACGGAAAGCGGTCACTTCATCTACCGTAGGATTGCCTACATAATGTATCGGATAATGGTGCTTGCCCTCGAAGAACTCCACCTCGAACGGCAGAATGGAGAACAGTTCGTCCACATCCCGTTTGATATTCCGGATACGGTGCTCTTTCCAGGCCCATATCTTGGGAGAAATATAATAGAAGACCGGTATTTGCGTACGGGCTCGGACAAACTTGGCAATATTCAGGTTAAAAACCGGGATAATCTACCAGTATCACTACATCCGGCTGCCATGCCACGATATCCTCCTTGCAGCGTTTCATGTTGGCAAAGATTGTGCGCAAATGCAGTAACACGGGATAAAGCCCATATACGCCAGTTCCTTATAATGCTTCACCAACGTTCCACCCACAGCCGCCATCAGGTCACCTCCGAAGAAGCGGAATTCCGCCTGCGGATCTTCAACCTTCAAAGCAGCCATCAGGTGAGATGCGTGTAAATCAGAAGCTTCACCGACAATCAAGTAATACTTCATCGCCCAAAATTTTATGAAGTTGAGAGTTGGGGAAGTTGAGAGTTGAGAATTATTATGCAGCATCATAGCGCAGCTAATTCTCAACTTTCAATCCTCAACTCTCAACTTCTTCAAAACCAGCTTTGCAGTTCATCTAAGTTCGTAAGCCGTAACATCCACCTTGGTCGGAGTAATAGCTACATAGCCGTTATCGAGTGCCCAATGATCATTCTTTTTTTTCATTATCGGAATCGGTATTCTGGAACTCACGGTCAGCCAGTAGTAATGGGTATCACCGCGATGCGCAAAATTCTCCCATTCATTGGTCCACTGTCCTTTGGACTGTTCGCAGACTTTAACTCCCTTGAGTTCCTCTTCGTACATTGGGGAAATTTACATTGAGGCAAGTCAACGGAGGCAACCCTTTTCCAAAACCTGACGGGCTATCTCACGGATATAAGGACCGGAAGGCTCAAAAAATCAGGATTCGGATCATGACAGCAAAGAGAGAAACCAATGGAAGGCACACCTTTCAGGCAAGCCTTCAATAACCACCTCCCATTGTTCCGGAATAATGCACATTGACCGAGGAGTTATCGCCGTGATTAATACCACCCACCACAAGATCGGGTTTGCGGTCGAGCACCGTATGCAATGCAAGCTTGACGCAATCGGCGGGCGGAACATCTTATAGACCGTCAACCCTACATCTTTACGAACCAACTGGTAATGAATGGGTTCCGTTACAGTCAGCGCACTTGCACTACCCGAACGCGGCGCATCCGGCGCCATCACAACTATTTCTCCCAGCGGACGAAGAAACTTGACCAACTCACTAATGCCTTTTGCAATGACTCCATCGTCATTGGATATTAATATCAAAGGTCTCTGATTTTCCATATTCATCTTTATTTTCTATGCAAAAGTAGGCAAAAATAAAGAAAGCACCTAATACAATACTTTGCTTTTGTTGTACCAGAGTTTGCATTTCATTCGATATATCGAATAAAAATAATAAGTAGATGTTCATAATTAGTTTGCACTATAAATGATAATTTACCAGCGTAGCGCTGGAGCAAGGTTCTCCTTCGGCGTGCAAGTAATCTTTCAGACACGGATGACACGGATGACGCGGATTCTTTTTTCCTTCGGTGTGATATGCCGGTATGTATAGCGCAGCTTTAAAAATCCGCGTCATCCGTGTCATCCGCGTCTAAAAGATTAAAGTCTGCGTTCGTCCGCCTTATCCGCGTAGTCCGCGTACCCATTCCCTCGCCGCTAAATTATCATTTATCCGCCTGTCATTATGTGAACTAATTATGAACATCTACTTACAATATTGTTCGATATATCGAATAAAACCAGCGTAAACCGTTATTCTTCGTGATGTCCGTCATCTCCTCCCCGTCGCACTCAACACGATATTGCGTGCGACATGCGCCTCGTTTCCGGCAGCATCCGTACAGTAAACCATCAGGTGGTAATCTCCCGGAGTGGCATTAGCCGGTATCACGATATCATGATGATGGATATGAGCCGTTCTTTGTTCCGAAACATCGTAAGACTTATTAAAGGTGAAATCAACAGTCGTCTCAGCAGTGCGGGTATCATGCGAATGATGGTCGAAGTTATTGTGAATCTCTATCTTGTACGATTTCAACATGACATCATCCGTAAGTCCATCTCAAAATGTACTCCGTGTTCACTGCCTATTGCCAGCACTCCGCCTTCGGCAGGCGATTTAAGTTCAATCACCGGTTTTGTAGTATCACTAAGCGGATTGTCACTGTCTCCGCAAGCAGTAAGTAATGAAACACTTATCACTAAAAAGGGAAATAATCATCGGGAAATAAAATCTTGTTTTCATTTGAATAATTTTTAAATGGTACTTTTTAATTAATAATTGAAAGTTTCTGCCCGGTTCGGGAATCTCCACTTTCCGATAAAAACTGAGATGATTGTAATACCGCGTATTGAATAAATTACGGACAGTCAGAGTAATCTCCACTTCCGTTCCGGCAACGGGTAAATCAAGAGAGCCAGCTATGAAAGAGGTTTGCACCCGGCGTGCGGTCTTCGTTACGATCCACACGATTTTTTTTAGGCTATGCTCTGCCATTCGGCATAAAAGCATATACCGCTTCCTTTGCCAGGTGAGCGTGTTGCGCAGCGTGGCAGGCGGAGAAAACTCAAAGGAATACGTTCATCACAATTGTAGGTATAGACATACTCACCGGATATACGGTAGTTGAGAGTGGGCAAAACAGTTAGTTCCACACTCGCCTTCCGGCAAACAAGGCTTCCGTCTGCGTATAACGGTAAATCTGTCCCGTATGGGGTAAGACAGACCATTCCCCCTGTAGGCCGCAGAAAGATATAATTACTAAAAACCAATTGACGAAAGGAGAAACATATACGGACCATCTCCCCATACTTCAACTGATAAGAAGCATCCATCTGCCAACCCTGTTCGGACGAAAGTGTGGCATCTCCTGTTCATGACGGAATGTGCCGTGATGCACACCATCCGAAGCCAGTTCATTAGCTCCCGGAAGACGAAAACTCCGTCCGACATTTACCTTCAGCTGATGCGCATCGAGGGCGTCCATACCACACCCAATGATAAAGAATAGTCGCCAAAGCTCCTGTTTACCCGGCGGCTGTTCCACCGGTAGAACTCCCACCTGCTCTTCATCATATCCCTGTTCCTGCAAATAAGTAGCCAGGTAAGGATCATCATGGGCAAAGACACGCATGCGACCATAGTCATACCGTACACACTCCACTGACGGATAACGTATTATCCGGACGATACGTCGTAAGCCAGGATATACCGGTAGTAAAACGATCATATTCGGCAACAAGAAAGAATAACCGAAATCGTATTTCGCTGGAATTGAGAGTCCCACCCCATCCGGTGTTCCCAGGAAGAAAAACCGATCCACCGTCCTTTTTGCCGAAAAACTGAAAGTATTCAGATTAAAGGCCAGTTCTTTGTCAGGGATCAGTTTCCGGCAGAGGTTGTGTTCCGTAATGGGTATGAAACGCACTCCATTCCTCGCGGTGATTGTTCTGATAACCGATATCACCCGACAGAATAAGCTTCTCCCAGGCATACTGCTGATGGTGGTCACTTTCAGGTGATTTACCTTACTATAAGGAAGATCGATGTTCCGGCTGTCACCGTCGTCTTCCAGACGTGACAAGTCGGGAACTCCATGTGCTCAGGGAAGAACCCGCCTTCTGAAAAACATTGGACACAGCAAGATTCGACTTATATCCTTTCTTCGATATTGGGTAAAGAAATTGACATTACGTTCCCATCCCGCCGTATTTTCAGCCGACGACCGTAGAACCGGCATCTTCTGAGTCAGATAAACAATCGTGTCTGCGGGATACGGTAATCTCAAAACGCTGTTCCGAATAACGCAACCGCGTATACCATGCATTTCTTTTTGATACCCAGCATCAGTGAAGCGCCTATAGGTTTCGTTCACAGACTTACCCAACAGCGTCACGTCACCAAACAACATATTCTCTGCCGGCACCTGCACGGAGCAATGTCAACTCCGCCCATGGCGTCACTGCCATAAAGCAGCGAAGCAGGACCTTTCATTACATTCACGGCATCCACATTGAAAGCATCCAGCTCCAGACCATGGTCTGCACCCCATTGCTGCCCTTCCTGTTTGATGCCATTCTCCAATACAGCCACCCGATTAAAGCCCATGCCACGAATCATCGGCTTAGAGAATCCCGAACCGATATCCATAGCCTGCACGCGGGGATATTTTCCATAGCCTGCATGAAGTTACCCGTGAAATGTTTCCGCAAGAAATCCCTGTCAGCCACTTCGAGCGTAAGTGCAGTCTTTTTTGTTCTGAAGCTGTTGATAGGTTTCCGCTATCACGACTTCAGGCAAAGCTACATTACGGACTGAATCAGATTCCTGCGCATGGACGGAAAGGGTTGTACACAACATCCCAGCACGCCCGAATAATTCCTATACGCATTGATTACAATCTTGATTAGAATAAAACAATGAGAGGCAAGCTATAAAAGCCCGTCTCCACATGAATGTAAATTATGTAATCAAGCTATGGGAGGTGCACGTAGATAATGTGAATAAGAGAGTGTATAGACAATCTTATCCTGATGAACAACCTGCTCAAAGCAGGCTCGTCGTGATGGTGAATTAGTGCCATTCACCACAGATTAATCACAGAATTGACACAGATTCTATTTTACCGCTGATTATTAGATTAATAAATCTGTGTGAATCTGTGTAATCCACAGATTACACAGATTGACACAGATTCTATTTTCTGATTATTCATTAATATACTGTGTGAATCTGTGTAAATGAGTCTTATTCATTACTATAAAAGATGACAAAAAGATGACTAAGAGAAGTATAGTAGTAGGCGAAAAAACAACTAAGTAACACTTAAAAAATAACTTGGTAATGTTTCTGGAGAAAATCTCCTAACGGAAGAAGCCTCCCACCACATAAAGAGGCACGTTCACCATCCAGCTTTTGCATATCTACTGAAGCATGACTACCTTTGCCGTTCAAGATGCCATCTTGTGCAGTATAAGATACCATCTTAAACAACACAAGATGCCATCTTACGCAACAAAGCAAAGGGAGCTACAGTTCATAGGAAATGAGTTTCAGGCATTAAGGTACTATGCTACTGACATTGAAAAGCATAGATATCAACAACAACATCAATCAACAGGAACAAGGATATGGGAATGATTTATTTAGTAAGAAAGAAACTCTTCCGCTCCAAGGAAGGAATGAAGCAACTGTACTACGCTGTGCAACGTACCCTGCAACCGCGCGGCGGAGTAACTAATGAAAAGTTGGCGCAACGCATGGCCCGTCGCAAAGGCATGGGTGAGGGCGACGTGCAAAAGCGTACTGGTGGACCTACCCCAAATACATCGAAGAAGCACTCAGCGAGGGAGAGTCCGTCACTATCAGAGGACTTGGCTCCTTCCAACCTCGCCATAACAAGCGAGGATTCGAACATCCCGACGACGTGATGCCGGGCAAGGTGCGGGTTTCACGCATCTACTTCAAACCAGATCGCATGTTAACAGGAAGGCTACGCCAGAACATGGATTTCTTCCGTTACCCGCTAAAGCAAATACTTCCCCCACGAAATGCTACGTCCCGAAACGCTGGAGCGCGGGCACAGACCAAATAAGCGGAAGACGAAACAAAGGATATTAATACGGTAACAGGCTGAAAGCACTGAAAGCCGTCCCCGACCGGAGATTTCAGTCTAAACGCCTTTACACACAACGGCCTAAAGCCGCTGAAAGAGATGAAAGTGCAGAACATGATTATTTGCACAAACCATCCCAAATGCGGACAGGCACTTAAAACAAATCTTAATCTTCTGCAAGCGAGACAAAAAAAGATATTTCATTTCAAGATAATTACACGTATATTTGCAAGCTGAACAAGAGAACGAAAAGTGCCGGAACAGGTCGAAATGAAATAAACGGCTTTGAGTTATTAACAAAACCATTGAAATTATGGGAAAAATAATTGCTTTGGCAAATCAAAAAGGTGGTGTAGGAAAACAACAACAACCATAAACCTCGCAGCTTCTCTCGCCACACTTGAAAGAAAGTGCTTGTCGTAGACGCAGACCCGCAGGCAAATGCCTCGTCAGGGTTGGGCGTAGACATCAAAGCAGGCAGAATGTACTATCTATGAATGTATTATAGACCGCGCCGATGTGCGCGACGCTATCCACAACACGGAGATTGATACATTGAAAGTTATTTCCTCCCACATCAATCTGGTAGGCGCCGAAATAGAAATGCTCAATCTTAAAAACCGGGAAAAGATACTGAAAGAGGTACTCGCCCCGCTACGGGAAGAGTTTGATTATATCCTGATAGACTGCTCACCGTCGTTAGGATTGATTACAATCAACGCGCTCACGGCCGCCGACTCGGTTATCATTCCCGTACAGGCCGAATACTTTGCACTGGAAGGCATCAGCAAATTGCTGAACACCATCAAAATCATCAAGTCCAAGCTGAACCCCGCACTCGAAATCGAGGGATTCCTGCTGACCATGTATGACTCACGGCTGCGCCAGGCCAACCAGATATACGACGAGGTGAAACGCCACTTCCAGGAACTGGTGTTCGAAACCGTGGTGCAACGCAACGTCAAACTGAGCGAGGCCCCAGTTATGGTCTGCCTACCATCTTGATGACGCAGACTCCACCGGAGCCAAAAACCACACTGGCAGTTTGCCAAAGAACTGATTAGTCGCAACAATAAACAGTAAACGTAAAACGAAAAGAACCATGGCACAAAAAGAAATGCATTAGGACGTGGGCTGGACGCCTCTGCTCTCCATGGATGAGGTGCAGACCGAAGGCTCTTCCTCTATCAATGAAATAGAATTGTCGAAGATTGCCGTCAACCCCAATCAGCCACGTCATGAATTTGACGAAACGGCGCTTCAGGAGCTTGCCGACTCTATCTCAGAGATTGGTATCATCCAGCCTATCACCCTGCGTAAGCTCCGATGATGAATATCAGATTATTGCCGGCGAACGCCGCTTCCGCGCCTCGCAACTTGCCGGGCTGACGAGCATCCCCGCCTATATCCGCACGGCCGACGACGAGAATGTCATGGAAATGGCACTCATCGAAAACATACAGCGCGAGGACCTGAACTCCGTGGAAATCGCGCTTGCCTACCAGCACCTGTTGGAACAATACGGCCTGACACAGGAACGTCTCAGCGAACGTGTAGGTAAAAGCGAACTACCATCGCGAACTACCTGCGCCTGTTGAAGCTGCCTGCACCTATTCAGATGGCCATACAAAACAAGCAGATTGACATGGGGCATGCCCGTGCACTCGTCACTCTGGCTGATCCGAAGCTGCAAGTGAAGATATTCGAAGAAATCATCGAGCACGGATACTCCGTACGCAAGGTGGAAGAATTAGTAAAATCTTCTGAGCGAAGGCGAAGCCGTGAAAAGCGGCGGCCGCAAGATAGCTCCCCAAACGAGCCAAGCTTGCCCGAAGAATTTAATATGCTGAAACAACAGCTATCCGGTTTCTTCAGTACCAAAGTGCAGCTGACCTGTTCGGAGAAAAGGGAAAAGGTAAAATCAGTATCCCGTTCAATAACGAAGAGGATTTAGAACGTATTATCGGCATACTCGATACCTAAAAAAATAAATGACGAAAGGAACTAAAACATATCAATGGTATCGCCCTGCTGCTTTGCCTCGTGCAGACGGCAGGGATTGCTATCTGTATGGGCAGGACCGTCCGTGCCGCTGCCAAACGACAGCAAAAAAGAGCTTGCGGACACATTGCGGAAGATACCGCAAAGTACCGGATAGCCTGGATGCACTAAGCGATCCTATTCTGCAACGGGTTTCAACCGCTGATAGCCTCGCAGTAGCCGACAGTATTGCTGCCGAAAACAAAAAGCGTTTGTTGGAGATGACCTCCGCCCCCACCCCGCAAGTGCCCGATACGCCTGCGGACAGTCTGAATAAGGAACTCAATAAAAAAGTTTTTATTCCCAATCCGACCAAAGCGACATGGCTCGCCCTGGTAATTCGGTGGTGGACAGATATACAACCGTAAATATTGGAAACTGCCGATAGTATATGGTGGGTTTGGGGATGTGCATATGCGCTGACCTGGAACGGGAAAATGTACAAAGACTACATGCAAGCGTACAAGGACGCCTCAAAGGCAACTGGGATGCCAGCAGTATCACTGATCTGCTCCCCCGGGATACATCGACAGGGTTTCCCAGACACAAATAGTAGAAACGCTCCGAAAACGAAAGGATACATACCGCCGATATCGCGACCTGAGTATCTTCGCTTTTATCGGTGTTTATCTGATATCAGTCATCGATGCGTATGTAGATGCCGGAATTATCTAATTTCGACATAACGCCCGACCTTAGTATGAGAATAGAACCGCTGTTATCAACAACCCATATAGCAGCGGTACCTCCAATAAATCCGTCGGACTGCAATGCAGTTTCCGTTTTTAAATGAGAATAAAGCCATACCAAAGAATAATCACACATGAAGAATAAATCTGTAAATATGAAGAAACTTATCGTCACTCCGTTCCTGTTTTGTCTGTCACTCTTCACCTTCCAGGTGCAAGCGCAAGAAAGCGTGGATGTACTTATCCACGACAACGGAACGGAAAGAAAGGAAAGCATCGAACTTCCTCCAAGTATGACCTATCCGCTGGACAGCCTGCTCAACGACTGGAAAGCAAAGAATTATATTGATTTAGGCAAAGATTGCAGTACTTCCACTGAGAATCCGTTTTCAGTGATTCCGTCACCCATCGACCGTCTCAGCCGTATTCCTGCCGTGATGGAAATGCCATACAATGAAATTGTACGTAAATTCATAGATATGTACACAGGACGCTTACGCAATAACGTATCGTTCATGCTGAGCGCCTGCAATTTACATGCCTATCTTTGAGGAAGCGCTCGACACCTACGGACTGCCGCTCGAACTCAGATACTTGCCCATTATCGAATCCCTCCAACCCTTCCGCGTTCACGCGCAGGCGCTTGCGGACTGTGGCAGTTCATGCTGGCTACCGGAAAAATGTATGGCCTGGAAAGCAACAGTCTCGTTGACGAACGCTGCGATCCAATCAAGGCCACCTGGGCTGCCGCCCGCTATCTGAAGGATCTGTATGCCATTTACCAAGACTGAATCTGGTGATTGCCGCTTACAATTGCGGCCCGGCACCATCAACAAGGCCATCCGCCGTGCCGGAGGGAAAACGGATTATTGGGAAATTATAACTTCCTGCCGAAAGAAACCCGTGGATATGTACCCGCGTTTATCGCCGCCAACTATGTGATGACCTACTACTGCAAGCACAACATCTGCCCCATGGAAACCAACCCACTTCTATATGTGCAGCCTTGTTGCATGATGTGGTAGAGGACACTGATTACACGGTGGAGGACATCGAGAACATCTTCGGACCGAAGATCGCACAGATTGTGGACGGACTGACCAAGATCTCGGGTGGCATCTTCGGCGACAACGCTTCGGCTCAGACAGAAAACTTCAAGAAGCTGCTCCTCACCATGTCGAGCGACATCCGGGTCATTCTTATCAAGATAGCAGACCGTCTGCACAACATGCGTACAGGTTTGGTTCCATGTTCCCAACAAAGCAATATAAATTGCCGGAGAAACGCTATACATCTATGCGCCACTGGCTAACCGCTTGGGGTTAAACATAATAAAGACGGAGCTGGAAGATCTCAGCTTCAAATATGAGCATCCCGGAAGAATATGCGGAAATCTGGAACAAGATGCAGACCAAGCATATCACATTTGAAGAAATATATGATATCCTGGCTGTCCGTATCATCTTCTGTCCCAAAAATCCGGAAGAAGAACTCAACGAGTGCTTTAACATATACGTATCCATATCCAAGATTTATAAACCGCACCCAGACCGCTTGCGCGACTGGGTAAGCCATCCTAAAGCCAACGGCTATCAGGCACTTCACGTAACTCTGATGAGCAACAAAGGCCAATGGATAGAAGTGCAGATACGCAGCGAACGGATGAATGATGTAGCCGAACAAGGCTTTGCCGCACACTGGAAATATAAAGAATACCATCAAAGGAAATTCTGGATGATCCGCAACCGGATGCCAT
>VOFC01002289.1_pt1 | contig 17984 bp, 34 predicted proteins | sample 5384161 | NCBI WGS metagenome assembly VOFC01 (sample SAMN12384722, study PRJNA508395) | human gut metagenome | isolation source: healthy gut B | host: Homo sapiens
AAGCTCGGTGAGCTGGTTGTGCATATACTTTTGTATGCGTCAAAGTCGGTTTTGTAGGTTTTTTCGGATCTGTCCCATAAAGAATAGTATAGTCCGAGCTTGATTCCGTATTTTTCACAAGCCTTAGCCACTTCCTTTATGACGTCTGTCTTATTCCCCGAATTTCTTACGCAGTACTCGGTGTATTTTGTATCCCAAAGGCAGAATCCATCGTGGTGCTTGGTAATCATAATAACGTAGTTCATGCCCGCCTCATAAGCGGTTCTGACCCACTGATCCGCGTCAATTTCGGTTGGCTTGTATGAAAGCGCCTGAATCATACCGTCCGACCATTCGACATTGCCGAAGGTGTTTACTCGAAATGAATGAACATTCCGAATTTTCTGTCCATCTGCTCCTGCTGATACTTGTTCGGTAAAAGTGATGGTTCCTGTCGTATCATAATTAACCTCTTGCTTCCTTGATCTTAGCTATAAACTCTTTTGCGGTTTCGGTGATCTTCTTGTAGTCGCCTGTCTTTGCGCCTGCTGTCGAGATGAGCCTGCACCGACTGCAACTGCGCCTGCTTTGATCCACTGGTCAACGTTCGATACGTCAACGCCGCCTGTCGGCATCATCTTAGCCTGCGGAAGAGGTCCTTTATATCTTTTATGATTTTGGGACCGAAAAGATCTGCCGGGAATATCTTTACGATGTCCGCTCCCGCTTCCATTGCCGTTAAAAACCTCGGTTATAGTCATGCAGCCGGGGATATAGGGCATTCTGTAGCGGTTGCAGAGCTTTGCTGCGTCTAAGTTAAAGCCCGGGCTTACAACATAGTTTGCACCTGATAAAATCGCCATTCTTGCGGTTTCTGAATCGAGAACCGTTCCCGCACCCAAGAGCATTTCGCCGTTATTGTATTTGTTCGCTAAAGCCCTCGATAACCTTGGCGCACCGGGGACGGTGAATGTGCTCGATTGAGGGGCAGCCGCCCTCCAAGCAAGCGTCTGCTATTCTTATAGCCTCATCAGCCGTGTTTGCACGTACTACCGCAACAAGACCTGCATCTGTCATTTTTTTGTATTACTTTTTCTTTTTCCATTGTTTTTCATCCTCCGTAAATTTATTGATTGGCTCTAAACCCGTTTATTTAAAAATCCGCTTGATTTAATGCGGAATTTAATCGATAATTGTGTAGCCGTAGTTTTTCGGGCCGCGCAGCTCCAAATAGAGCTGAGTCATGGTCGCGTCCTTGTACGGATTTACAAAGAGCGCACCGATACCGCAGAGTATTGCACCCAAAAGATACCAGCCGATAAATGAAAGCTCGGTCACAATGTGAAGAAACCGTATCCGAACATCATTCTCTTGCTCTCGGATATAAGCTCGCGCCATGTCATATCGGGATTTTCGGCGTAGATGTAGTCGGTCAGTGTAATATGAGTAGCGCTTAAAAAGAGAAAGTACAGCGCCGCCCAAAAAAGATTAAAAATCCCGCGGCATAGACTATTAGTTGCAATAACGCTTGCAGTAAGAGAATTCCAATAAAATACCACCGTTGCGGCCGAGCATTACGGCAGAGCCGACAAGCATCGGCAATGACCACAAAACAGCATAAGACTTACCATGAACGTATTTTTTCACGGTTTCGATATAGTTTGTCTTGAATACGTCCCAAAGCATACTGTAACTTGTGATTTCATTTTCGGAATTGTGTATTAAAAACTTTTATATCCGACAGAGAACGGATTTACCAAAAATATCGTTATCAATATCGAAAGAACACTGCCCGCACCGATTAGCGAGAAGAATGCCGGGATATTTTGTATATGCCGCAGATCATCGACATTTATTCTGAGTCCCATATACCCCGAGAAAACGACCTGCAAAAGCGAGAGATAAAGAAGAACGGCCAGTATTTGGTACGTAAAACGTCCTTTTTGCGTTGGTTTTTAAATACATTCTTGTTATGTTCAAGTTAAATCACCTCAATTATAATATGGCAGAAAATTTATTTTAAATTCATTTACCGCTATATTATATTATATAACAAAATATTGCCAAAGTAAATATAAAATTAAAAAAGAAGTAAGTATTTTTTTCCTATCCACCAAAAATGTAATAAAAAAAAAGGAATTGCTATACACCTCAGATCAGATCAAAATCGGTTGCAAACCTAAAGTTGCAACCGATTTTTGTATTATTTGTTATTTGTTCGGGATAACACTTACGATTTCTCCCGTATCTGCCGAGATGTGTATTTCCTGAATAAGGTTTTTCGTTTCGTAGTCGGTTTTTCTGTAGATGATTTCGATCTCCCTTTTATAACTCATCTCATACACAACTCTCTTTGCCGTCCTCGATATATTCCTGATTTCCGACATGGTAGGGATATTTGTGGATATATCGTATTTTTGCATATCTAAAAGCTTGTTGGATACGTCAACCGAAACCCCAGATCGGTCAGGAGCGCTCCGCTCTCATAATCGGTAATTTCAGCGTTCGCTCTTCCGATACTGTTTAAGTATGCCTGAACATATCCCTTTTCCTGTTCAAGCATGGTCTGATAGTCCGCGTCATACGTTTTTCCCGCCCAGACATCTGCTGCGGTACTTTGCCGGGAACATTCTTTTTACGTCCTCGGCAACTGCGATCCGTCACCAGGGTAGGTGATAGATGTGATGTTGTATTCCTCGCCGTTTTTGGTAAATTCCACAACAGCCGGAATAACGCCCGTAAATTCGAAACTTTATTCATGTTGCCGTTTACAAAGCCGTATTCGCCGTAGGTGGTTAAGATATATGCCTTGTTTTCCCTCCTCGCCCATTATGATATGCCCTTCTCCTGTGACCTCACCTTCTAAAAATCCGCCTTTATTGTCGCCCAAAAGCTTTTCTGAGATTGCTTTATCAAGCTCACTGTTTTCCGATGAGGTAACAAATATTGCTGTCGGACCGTCCGCACCGCCGATTATTCCGATATCCTGCGAGCCGAACGCAAACACCGAGCTAAGTATTTATAAGTCCTGCTAAAATATCCCACAATAACAACAACTCCTGTTCTTTTATTTTTTAATTCCACAATTTTTTTCAAAGCGTTTTTTTTGCTTTCTTCCCTGGTCCTGGGAAAATGAGGTTGATAAAAAAAGGTGTTTTCATAAAGTTACATCTCCTTTTTAAAAACTTTTTTTCAGAAGAGATAGGAAAAAAGATCCGGACTTTTTTTACATCTCTCTCCGTTTCATTGAGTTTAGAATCGTCATCGAGTATTTTTTGCGAAATCTATGTCCCTGTTGCGGCATACCGCATAATCACAGCAATATTCCAAATCCCTTTTTGCCGAATTTACCATTATATGCACAAACGGATTGAACCAATGCACACTTCCGCGCCGCCAAAAGCAGCAGCTTATACCACAGGTCGCCGCGCTTTTTGTGCGTTTGTTCGTGCAGTGCGATCATTTGCAGCCCTCCAAAGAATAATCTTTTTTCGGGAAGAAGAATCATGGGCTTAAAAACCTATAAGCATCGGTGTTTCGATGTCTTTTTGCAAAATAAGCCGGTGTTTTGCAGATCTTTAAGTCGGAGCTTGTGATCTTTATACGCTTTTTAAATACCGCGTACTGTATAATCGAATAGGAAAGCATATGACAGCGCCTGCTCCCCCAAACGATTGCCAAAAGTGTGCGAAGATCGATTATCGGCGCATAATTTGCGGAGTTCGGCTCATTTTTTTGCAATGCTTTGCCGCGTATATTCCGGGATTATCCCGACGGAAAGCTACGGTCGGTACGGATAACTATAGGATAGGGTTTTGCCGTCACCTGCACCGGCGCCTCCGGAAGATTTACCGAAAACGGATAATGAGCCGTACGGCAAGAATCAGCCAGGCGAAGTACCGCCAGCGCACACTGTATTTTTTGTCGATGAACTTGCCTAAAAGGATAACCAAAATGATTGCGCACGATGTAAACCAAGCTGATTTTTAAAAGAGTCATTCCCGCACCTCCGTGATAAACTCCTCAAGCTCCTTTAAATCGTTATCGGTTATCGCCGAAACGTCGTAGAGCGACGCCACAAAATCGGTTATCGATTTTTGGTGGAACTTCTTTAAAAGGGATTTATGGGCGCATCTCATATACTCGTCACGGCTTATGAGTGCCGTATAGATATTAGTCCGCCCGGATTTTTCGATTTTAAAAATCCGCGCTCGCAAAGCCTTGTTAAAAAGTTCAGCACCGTTGTCTTTTTTTCCAGTCGGTATCAAGCCCCTCCATTACATCGTCACTGTAACCGGCGTCCCTTTTCCCAGATTACGTGCATAATCTCAAGCTCTGCATCGGGTATTTTTATCACACATTTACACACTTCCTTTTTTTGTTTTACAATTGTAGAACTAATTATATTTTTACAACTGTAGAATGAATTTGTCAAGAGGTTTTGAAAAAAATAAAAGCTGTTTAAAAAGTCAGTTGACTTTTAAACAGCTCTTGTTCTTTTTATTTTACAGAGTTTTTTAATTAGAATATCAGCTTTTTATATCCTCTGCCAAACCTCGCGCGGCATTATGTATCTTGCGGGCGGCAATTGCTGCCGCAGCACCTGCCGCCTCGCCGATACCGACGCATATCGGCATTACTCTGAAATTGAGTGCGCCATGTGCGTTCCCGAAATATTTCTGCCGCAAAGGATAAGATTTTCGCATTTTCGGGGATAAGGCATCTGTAGGGATTGTGTAGCCGCGATTCTGTGAAGTGCTTTTGTACACCTGTTGCGTCAAGCCCCTGAGCCGGTCATGTTATGCACGTCAAAGTTAAAAGTGAGCGTCACGCACGACATAATCGTCAAAGACTCGTGCTGAGAGAATATCGTCCCTCGGTGAGGGTGTACATACCCTTAAAATGGCGCGTTTCGCGAATCCCGACAAGGGACACAGAGCTTATTATATAGCAGTTTTCATATCCCGGGAGCATATTCGCGCAGTGAAGCTTACAATCTCATGCATCTGATTTCGGCAAAAAAACAGTTGCTTTTTGTGGAGATCATCGGCATTGGTGCCGTCGATACCGATGCAGTTTGTCATGTTACAGGTGACGATCCCCGGGAGGTGGATTTATATAAAAGCACGTGTCCCAAGGGCGCGGCGAGTTTTTTCCTTGCCAATGCCTGCAATTCGCCCTTTTTCGGTTTCGACCGTGGTTTCAAAGGACGGCGGGAAAAACCGCGCGCGAAAAATCGACTCCCCCGACTTTGAACATAATCGTTGCCGGCTGCATCAAGCCGTCGGTTTCACGTCCTTTATAAACTCAGCTCCCCGACATTGCCGCAATATCGCCGTCGCCGCTGGCATCAATTACCACTTTTGCAAATATATCGGTATGCCCCGATTTATTCACGACCGATACTCCCAAAACGGTGTCATCCCTTTTTATAACATCGCTTTGCAAAGGTGTAGAGCATAATATGTACGCCCCGTCTATAAGCATTTCAAGATAGAGAGTTTTAGGATTTCGGGATTGATTACATTGGTGATACCCTTTACAAACTCGTTTTTTGTGAGCTTTTTTCGAGGATTTCATGATACAGCGGACTTTGGCAGCTGCCGGTCCAGTGGCTCATCAGTCCCGAGGTGGATATTCCGCCGATATCGCCGCACTGCTCGACCAGTATAACCTTTGCGCCATGCTTTGCGGCGGTGTAGGCAGCGGCAAATCCGCCGGGGCCGCCTCCGATGACAAGTACGTCTGTTTTTAATTCGTTTTTCATATTAAACCGTCCTTTCGTTTTGCAGTTATTTAATTTCATTATACCATGTGTATTCCGAATTTATATACACTTTTTGCTAAAAACATTGAAATTTCTGCAAAAAAGCAGTATAATGATTTCTGGGGAGTGATAGGTTTGATAAATACGCTCATAAATGATATAAAAAACTATGCCGAATATTTAAAAGATGAGGGAATGTATATCTCGGTGCATACCGATTTTACCGAGTATATGCTTGATATGATAGATTTGAATATTCACAGGAATCTGAAGTGCCTTTTGGTAAAAAGCGAGGACGAGAACTGGAAAAGTGCATAAGCGTGCATAATGCCGAGGCGTACGAGGGTGCAAATATGAAAAAAAGAGTCTGCCGTACGGCGTTTCAGAGTATGTGTTTTCTTAAAATGCGGCGGTACGGTCTGTGTGAGCGGGTATGGGGAACTTAGCGATGAGAAAATCGCAAAACTGATCAATCCGCTTTGCCGAATGATTGAATACTTAAAACGCTTTTCCCGAAAGAGGAGGAGGTATCAAACAACGAAACGGTAAACCGTGCGGTGAAGTTTATACAAAGGAATTTTTACAATAAAATCACGAATGAGGATATAGCAAGGGTTTGCTCCTGCTCGGTTTCCGCTCTGTGTCATCTTTTAAGGAATATAAGGGAGTGAGTGTTCACCGCTTTATTTTAGAGCTTCGCATATCTTATGCCAAAGAGCTTTGGAAGGGTCGAATCTTTCGGTGTTTCGGATTGCGGAAAAATCGGGATTTTTCGGATTACAATTCTTTTTGCGTGCGATTTAAAAAGCAAACCCAAATGACTCCGAGCGAATACCGAAAAAGACGCATTGATTTTGAAAAATTTATGTGGTATAATAATAAAAACACAAAAGAGGGATAAAAAATGCGAATGATACCTGGTTTTGAGAGGATTGACGATGCCGCGCCGTACATGGACGCAAAAGTTTTCGGTTATATAGATTCGCTGGAGAGAGCGAGAGCTTTGAGGAACATGATAATTTCGATCTTTTAGCGTTCGATTGGTATGATGTCGGGAGCAGTGATACTGAAAATTCAAAAATAGTTATATATCTGGATAAAGAGGGATTTGTTCTTTTTTTGTGAAAATGACCGTACGCTCGTATGCACAAAGACAATATATGACAGCATCGAAAACTGTGATGAGCTTGATAATGAACAGATTTTTGTATATATTTTTCGTAAAGCTTTTAAAGGGAGATATGAATTTTTTGGATAAGCTTGAATATGAGATGAGCGCAGAGGAGGAAAATATCCTCCGGGAGAGAAGAAAAAAGGACGCATTAGCCGAAATCAGCCGCTGGCGTAAGGAGCTTTTTGGCGTTTAAAGCGTTATTACGAACAGCTTGATTTGATATTCGACGAGATGTCGGCAAATGATAACGGACTTTTTGGCAAAGCGTACGCTAAAGCGAATATCAACTCGGCGCAAGGGTGGACAGGTATCTTATGACGGTCAGAGCCTGCAGGATATTGTAAATCGATGTGCGATGTATCAGTCGCAGCTTAATCGAGAGCAGAACGATCTGATGAAGATTTTCACGATAATTACATCGGTTTTTCTGCCGCTTACCCCGATAACGGGCTGGCATGGGAATGAATTTTAAGGCTATTCCCGAGCTTGGCTGGAAATACGGCTATCCGTGCGTTATCGCCGCAAGCATAGTTATCGTGTTGATTTTGCTGTGGTTTTTTAAGCGCCGCAAGTGGATATGAAAGCGGTTTAATTACGGTTGAGCTTTTGTATTGCAGCGGCGAGCTGCCGGTTGTTTTTTTTGAATACTCTGGAAAAATAGTGCTGATTGTCGAATCCGAGTTCGAGTGAAATTTCGTTCACGCTTAACTGCGGATATTCAATCAGCATTTCTTTGCGTGAAACATTTTATATTCATTTATGTATTTTTGTCGGCGTGGTTTTTAAATATTCCTTAAAGTAGCGTATGAGCTGCTGCTTTGAAAACATTGCAGCAGGCGCAAAAGATCATCTAAGGAGATTGGCTCGAGTAGTGCAGAGCGATATATTTGAGCGCCTTTTTAAATTCGGAGAAACTGCAAAATATCCTTTAATATTTATATTTGTGAGAATTTCCTCAATTGAGAGCGCCGAGAGCGTTATTATAATATCGGCAAGATTAACCGCCGATTGCAGATGACAGGTCAGCTGGCGCGTATTTGAAAAAAAGATTTATTCCGTCTAAAAGCGATGATATTCTGTCACGGCTTTTTGGGCGTATTTTTTGTTTTGCAGATATACCGTGTCGGGATAATGCATCGGGGTGTAGTCGCTATTGAGCATTTCTGTATTTAAGCGGTTTTTTGTTTCAAAGAGCTTTTCTTTTTAAATCCTGTGTATTTTCTTTTCGTGTATGGAAGATGAGAGCGTGAAATGAATATATTCCATAGTACACATTCCGACGGTCGGCTCACGGCGATAGGTGCGGTTTGCCGGAATGTAGAAAATATCCCCTTCTTTTTAAGATATATTCCTCCTGCTCATAGATAATTTTACATTCGCCTTCCTTTATGAATATCAGAATATGATCCTTATCGGCAATCTGCCAGATAGTGTCGCGTGTAAACCGAATAGAACCGCGTTATTGCAGGAAGAGCCGTAAATTCAAAGCTATAAAACACATAAAAACTACCGCCTTTTTGAAAAATGTTAATATTGTATACAAAAATGAATATATAGTCTATTTACTATTATAACATAAAATTGTAAAATGTAAATATAAAATCAGGTAAAATTTAAAAAAGAAATCAGCGTTATGCCGATTGAATGAGAACCAAGGAGATGTTTTTATGGAAAAAAAAAAGATATGGAAGGTCGCGGTTATAGGAAGCGGAAGCTTTGCTAACTGGCAATATTTTCCAAATATAGCAAAAGAGGCGCGTGCAAAGTGCGTTGCGGCGGTTGATATTATTCCCGAAAGAGCGAAAGAGGCGTGTGAGAAGTATAATATTGAGAATTGGTATGAGAATGTATATGAGCTGATCGAAAAAGTGCGATTTTGATATAGCGATTGACGCCGCGTCAATTCAGGCGCATCATGAGATAAATATGGCGGTACTAAATGCCGGAAAGCACCTGATTTCACAAAAGCCGGCGGCGCCCACAACAGAGCTGCTCACCGAGCAGATAGAGCTTGCAAGGGTGAAAAATCTGAAATTTGTCTGCGCACCGGTGCACCCGATGCGATATGATATAAATGTTGCAAAGCAGCTGATAAAAAACGGTGTTATCGGCAATGTGTACTATGTAAAATGCAATTCCTCGCACGGAGGTCCGGGAATATTTTCAGTTCAGGGATTCCGATCCGTCATGGTTTTTTGAAGAGGGTGCAGGCGCGCTTGTGGATATGGGCGTACACGGCTTGCAGGCGGTAACGTCGATTATGGGCGCGGCAAAGAAAATCGCGTGCATGGCAAAGACAACAACGCCCGAGAGAATTGTGCGCTCGTGCATTGGACGGCAAGGTTATCCGCGCCGATAAGATTCCCTGATCAGTATGTGATAACGCTCGATTACGGCGACGGGCAAGATGGCGATGGTCGATACGGGATTTTCGCAGAAAGCCACAAAAGCGCCCGCAGATGGGGATATTCGGCGAAAAGGGTACAATATCTTTCACGAAGCCGTATATGACAAACCCCATGCCCGAGGTATATGGACGCGCCGGAAAGGGATACGCGGCTGGATAACGCCGATGGGGAAGCAATCCGCCGAAAAGATGATAAGTCAGTGCTGTTGTCTGGCGGATCTTATAGACGCTGCGGAAAATAATAAAGAGCCGATACTTTCTCCGAGCACGCGCGGCACGTATTGGAGATAATGTGCAAAATCCCTGAGGCGATACGCACAGGCAAGACGGTGGATTTGGAAACAACATTTTAAATAAGGGGACGTTAAAAAGCTCCGGATTTTTTTTCCTATCTCCTTGAGAATGACAGAAAGTGACAGAATAAATTTTATTACAATAACAGAAAGGAACAGTTGATATGAGTAAGTTAAAAGTAGCGGTAATAGGAACGGGAATGATTGCGAAACAGTGCGCATTTCCCGGCATTGAATATTTTGAGAAAAAAAGGTTTTGGTTGAGGTTGTGGGAGTTGCCGATATAAGAGAAAAGCGGCGGCGGAAACCGCAAAAAAGACACGATGTGCCGAATTACTATCAGGATCCGCAGAAGATGCTTGATGAATTAAAACCCGATTTTGTTGCGGTTTGCACGCCGAATATGTATCATAAGGAATGGACGCTAAAGGCGCTGCGCTCGGGTGCGCACGTTGCCTGTGAAAAAACCGCTCGCACTTACCGTAGCCGACGCGCAAGAGATGTGGGATACGGCAAAAGAATGTGGAAAAATGCGTTTTTCCGTGCCAGTGTATGCGCTGGAGAAATTATATGCAGCAGTCAAAAGAGCTGGTGGATAACGGTGAGCTGGGGAGATGTGTATTTTTCGGATATTGAGTTTATAAGAAGAATCGGGATCCCGACATGGGGGAATGTTCCATATGAAAAAGCACAATTTCGGCGGCCCGTTCTGCGATCTCGGCGTACATCTGATAGATTCGCTGCTGTGGATTGTCGGTGATAAAAGGTAAAGAGCGTTTCGGGAAGTACCTATACGAAGATTGCGAATAAGGGAGAGGATATTCTCTTGAGTATTGCCGAGCGGCGCATACAGCGGTACATTTACGCCGCGCCCAGTACGATTATCACGAATTTGACGTTGAGGATTTCGCCACAGGGTTTTATGCGCCTTGAGGACGGAATGAGTGTAAATTTCAAATTCTCCTGGGGGCGCTGAATCTGCCGACTACAAATCTCGATATGGTTATCTGCGGCGATAAAGGCGGACTTTCGGTGAACAAAGAGCGTCTATACAAAAAATATCGGCAGATACCAGACCGAGTGCGATATGAAATGGTTCGACAACGGACTTTATAAAGGTGTACCCTTCGGCAGCACAGATATACAGAAATATAATGAACACATTAGCCGGCAAAGAAGAGTATCTGATCAAAGCACCAGAACATAGAAGTGACAAAAGCGATAGAGTGTTTCTATAGGTCGGCAGAGGAGGGGCGCGAAATCTCCGTTTCGGAGATTATGAAAAATAAACGGCGCATTTCACTATTATTCAACACTCGACGGTGAGTAAGTAACAAGAGCATTTTTCCGAGGGTATGTGCCTGAATACGGATTTCAGCAACACCGACGATAATTTCGCCGCGATTATCAGATATGACGGCAAGATGTCGGTAATCGAGGGAACATGGACAACGCCGAGGGCAACAATCCCTCCGGTCCGAGTATAATGTGCACTGACGGAATTATAATGTGCGTGGGCGGCGCGGAGAATGAACCGGATATTGCGGCGTTTGACATCTACGGCAATAAGGTCAGCGTGCCGGATATTGAATGGGACGATGGCTTTAAAAATATGCCGTGGCATTACGCAAAGCACATATAAAAAGAAAACGCGCCTATCCACCCGATGCTGACTCTCGAAAAAACTTAGAGATTATGGCGATTTTGGACGGTGCAATAAAGAGCGCGAAAAACGGGGAAAAAGAGGAAAAGATAAATGGATAAAGCTTTGGTGTCGGATATTCAAAGAGCGTCGGTAAACGACGGTTACGGAATACGCACGACCGTGTTTTTCAAAGGCTGGCTGAAAACGCGTGGTGTCGCAATCCCGAGTGCATAAGCTTTGAGCGTGAGGAGCTGTTCTATCCCGAAAAAAATGCATCGGATGCGGAAAAATGCGCCGAGGGTGCTATTCGGGGGCAAGAGTCATTTGCGGAAAAGAGATGAGCGCGAGGGAGCTGGTATCCGAGCTTTTGCTTGATAAGATCTACTTTGAAAAAAGGCGGCGGCGTGACATTTTCGGGCGGTGAGCCGCTTGCAAAAAGCCGAATTTTTACATACGGTATGCGATCTTTTGAAAGATGAGGGCATAAAGCGCCGCCGCAGAGACATCTTTGATATATTTTGACAAAGCACTTTTTTCAAAAATTGACTTTGTCATGGCGGACTTGAAGATTTGGGACACTAAACTGCACAAGAAATATACGGGCGCGCAAATGATGTGATAAAGGAGAATTTTATCAGATTAAATGAGCTTGGTATCACGATTATTGCACGAACACCGGTTATTCCCGGAATTGAACAGGGATTTTTGAGATCTCAGAATTTTTGAAGAAGCTTGAAAACGTTAAAAATATGAATTATTACCGTATCATTCATTGGGGACAGAAAAATACAGAGCGTTGGGAAAAGAGCAAACTGTATTTAGTGTCCCTGCAAAGGAATATATGGAGGAGGTAAACAGATTTTTACATACGCTGACAGATTAAAAAGATGAGAGAAACGAAGATAAGGCATACTCTGAAAAAAGAAACAGAACGGTTATACCGATCTGGGATTGATTTCGGCACGGTGCCGATTTCGCCGGGGGTATTGCGTGACGCCGTGGTATAACAGTGAAAACGGCAGTTTTTACGGACTTGACGGAATGAGCGGAGAATTTTGTGCGCGTAATAAATGCGCATGAGCCGTATATAGATCCGATGGAAATGCTTTTGCGGAAGATGGCGAGATATGCTTGTAAATTACAGGGCGATGTGCATTATATGCCGGACTGGCTCAAAAATAACCTGAAGAATCTGGAGTTTATCAAAACGGCGCGAATAATCAGTGGAGCAAGCGATGGGACGAAAAGCATTTCCCGTACGACCGTTTAAAGCCCCTTGCAGGAGAAGTATAACATAACAAGCGGAATAGACGCGGACGCACATTTTGCCTGTGATTACAGGATCGGATTTGAATTGGGGTTCGGAGGATTTTTGGAAAAGATTGATAAATATGCCAAGATAAATCCGGAAAAAAGGCATTTTATGATGCGGAAAACGGTGCGTTTTAGCAATAATTGATTTTATCGGGCGGCATATCGAAAAATCGGCGAGATGCTTGAAAAGGAAGAAAGACCCGAGATTCGCGAAAAATTTGGTTCAGATGAAAAAAAAGACCTGCGAGGCGGTCATGTACAATCCGCCGAAAACCTTCCGCGAGGTTTGCCAGTGGACTGCATTTTTAACTGTGCCGCGAGAATATATACGCGCGACGGAGCCGGTTTTCAGCTTTTGATGTGCTTTTATATCCTTATTATGAAAGGGACATAAAATCGGGTATATTGGACGATGAGACGGCGAAATTTCTGATAGCGAATCTCTTCCTGATAGATCCGCATTACTATCAGATTTCGGGCGTTGACGAAAATGACCGCGATATGACAAATCATCTCTCGTATCTGATACTCGAGGCGGCGGATTCTATAAATATATCATGCAATCTTACGGTGCGTATGCATGAAAACTGCGACCGTGAGTTTATGAAAAAGAGCGTGTATTATCTTCTGAAAAATAAAACGGCTGGCCGAGATTCTGCAACGATAAAACGCTTTGCGAGGGGTATATGAGAAACGGTATCGATAAAAAGACGGCGAGGGAGAGAATCGCTGTCGGCTGTAACTGGATGTGTGTTCCGGGAAAGGAGTTCCCGATGAACGATACCGTAAAAAATCAATATCGCAAAGGTATTGGACGAAGCCTTAAAAACCATGAAGGACGAGAAAGAAAAGCGCGCCGAAAAAAGCTTTTTGAGATATATGAAAATCACTTAAAAGAGGCGGTAAGAGTGACGGCTGAGGGGATAAACCTGCACCTTGACCATATCGCCGATGTAACACCCGAGCTGATAATGAACCTGATGATGAAAAATACAATCGAGCGCGGCGAGGATATTTCAAGATGTGCGGAGCTCTACACCGTAGGCATAGACGGTGCGGGACTTGCGACCGTTGCCGATTCCTTCGGCGCGATCGAGGACAGAATCGAAAAGGAGAGGGTTATATCTTGGGACACCCTTTATAGCGCGCTTGACGATAATTTCAGCGATGAGCGCACAAGGCTCATAATGCAGAGCGCACCGAAGTATTGCTCGGGCAACAGCTCTGCCGATAGATGGGCAAAGCGGCTCACCGAAAGCTGGGTCAGAACCGTAAAGGGACAGGAAATGCCGGGAAAAAGACAGCTCATACCCGGGTGGTTTTCCTGGTCGAGAACTATCGAATACGGCAAAAGGTCGGAGCAACACCGAACGGCAGAAGAAACGGTGAGCCGATTTCACACGGCGCGAATCCGAATCGCATTTCAGAAATGATGCCGCCGTTACCGCGCAGTCGTCGGGGGATTGCTTCGGTTCAGTGCGGATACGGAAATACGGCACCGCTCCAGCTGGAGTTTGACCCGAATTCTCGATTTCCGACGCGCGGTGGATATTGTGCTGAATCTGATAGAGAGCCATTTCAAAGAGGGCGGAAACTTATAAATATAAATGTTTTGGACGGTGATAAGCTGATGGCGGCGAATAAAGATCGAGTTTACCCCCGATCTTGTGGTGAGGTGACAGGCTTTGCGCGTATTTTGCAAGTCTTTCGCCGAATTTCGTCAGCTGGTGTGGATAGATTTTTAAACGGAATGTAGGAGGTGCTTTTAAAAATGAGCAAAAAATGTCTGGTGTGCGCTTGTATTGGCGGCAGCGTCGATACTCACAATGGTAGTGCCGGTAAATGCCGCGCAAAGCTCCGAAATCTTTGTCGATCCGTTATCGGACGGAGGGGACGGAAGCTTTTCAAAGCCTTATAAAAAACTCTGGAGGAGGCAAGAGATGCCGTAAGAAAAAAGGGACAAAGCAAGAAGATGACCGTTTATCTGCGCGGCGGAAACTATAATTTGAACGATACCTTTAAACTGTCGCAAGAGGATAGCGGAGAGGCAGGTGCGCCTGTCGTATGGGAGGCGTACATAACAGGAAACGGTCAATATCACAGGCGGTGCGCGCTTAAAAATGAGTGATTTTCGGTCGCGAAAAACAGCGCGATAGATAAGAGCGTTGACGGAAAGGTCATGGTCTGCAATCTGGAAACAGAAAGGCATAGACGGATATGATATGCTGCATATTACAGGTCATGCGCAGCACTATCTGCTGGAGTTCGGGCTTATAAACCGACGGCGATACCGTTGATTTCGGTACGGCAAACCCCGAGATTATATTTGACGGGACGACGGTCGGCAGGTTTGCGCAGTACCCGAATGACGGGTACATGACGATCGATAAGGTGCTTTATGAGGGCGACAGACCTGCAAGATGGGGTGAAACCGAGGATTCGTATGTATGTTCCGCCCCGAGGAGCGGCATAATCCGCCGCACCCGCCTGTCTTTACGACGACAGATGAGCGCATATCGCATTGGACGAATGCAAAAGACGCATGGGTTAAGGGCTATTGGTACTATGACTGGTCGGATCAGTCGATGAGAGTGGATAAGGTTGATCCCGAAAAGGCCTCGATAACACCGAAAAAGATCCGTCGGGGTACAGCGCGAAAGCCGGACAGAGATTTTTCATATTCAACCTGTTGGAGGAGCTGGACGTGCCTGGAGAATGGTATTACGACAAAAAAGTACAGGGGATCTGTACGTCTATCCGACAAATGCCGATCCCGAAAGCGAGCTGCTTTTGAGCTTTTCATCGAACAATATAATAGAGATCGACGGTGCGGAGTATATAACACTGAAAAAAATCTTAATATTGCCGGGACGAGAAACAGCGGTATTGTTCTGCACGAATTGCAAAAATGTGGACATTCTATACTGTGAGATTTCAAATATTTCGGGGATTCGGGGATAAAATATACCGGCGCGAAGGATTGCAGAATTATCGGCTGTCATGTGTATAACGTGGGCGCAAAAGTGCATTGATTTGCAGGGCGGAAAGACGGTAACGTTAGAGCCGGGCAATAACCTGATAGAAAACTGCTGGCTGCATAATTTCGGCAGACTCTTAAAGACCTATGCCGGCGGAATAAAGATGACCGGTGTTGCCAATACGGCGAGAAACAACCTTATATATGACGGCGATCATCTGGCGATAAACCTCGGCGGAAACGACCATATAGTTGAGAATAACGATATCCATTCGGTTTTAAAAGAGGCGGCGGATAGTGGGTGCGATTTATATGGGCAGAAAGATGGCGGCAAGAGGTACGGTCATCAGAAATAACGCGATTCATGACCTTTGTTTCCGATTCAAATGCGGAGGGTCAGTATGCGGTGTACCTGGACGATCAGCAGTGCGGCTACACGGTGTGCAACAACATAATATTCAATACCGGCGAGGGTGTATTTATAAACGGCGGCCGCGATAATACGGTCAGAAATAATATATTTGGCGAGTATCAAAACGAGTCGGTTATAATCTCGGATCAGGGGCGCGCGTTCTATACGAATAACGGCATTTTGATGAGGATTATCTGGGGATTACCGGAATCCTGATAGAGAGCGAGCTTTACTCGAAATATCCGCACATGAATAATCTGCGCAGCGATGAGCCGCTCACACACCGAAGTACAATATAATGGAAAAATAACTTAAACTACAATGTTTTGTCGGAGCTTAGAATCGGCAAAATGACAGCTTATTCAACGATGACAACTGCCGAGATGAAGGGAGAAAATACGGGCTTCGCCACCCGGCTTTACGACATCGCAGAATCCGGTTTTATGAGTGCCGAAAACGGCAACTTTACGCTCAAAGAGGACAGTAAGGTGTTTGAGGTGTTAAAGGATTTTGAGAACATATATCAATGGATAAGATAGGACTTATCACAAGCCGCTTAAAAGAGGCGCCTCCGACGGCGCAGTAGTATTTTCGAGGGGAACAACAAGACATATAAAAAACTGGAAAAGGACTTGATTTCGGAGGACAGAAACACCTTGCTGCCATTTTCGGAAAACGGCACGTTTTATGTCCCTTTGATATGCCATGACGGCACTTGATGCGGAGGCGTCATATGGGGACGGTAAAATAATCTGTGCGGTAAACGGAAGTGAGTATATTTTTTTCGGGAAAGAGCAGGATATTTCAAGTATTGACGGTGCCGAAAGTGAGCTGAGAGCGCCGAGATTAGTAAAAGGTGACCGCGCATATATCGGGATAGAGGATCTGCGGAGATTTTCTCGAAAAAGCGCTTGTAAAGGGCAAGATTGCGATTATTGCCGATAACGTTGAGAAAATAGATGACGAGATGTTAAAAGATCTTGAGGAGAGAATGTAGAGAAAGGGGGATTTTAAAATGAAGAGAATAATCGATAATTTGCGCACCCTCGCTTACCTTCGGAGGGTATACGGATATGCCGAAAAGCAGCGGTGATACTGTATTTTTCGAGGATTTTGAAGTTTTGAAGTCGGCGAATTTCCTCTAAGATGAGCGGAAATACCGTGCTATTATCAGTCGTCCTCGAATAATCCGCAGAATGTGATTGAGGTCGGAAAGGACGAAAGCAACGCTTTAAAGTTTATCGTAAATACCGAAACCCTCGATATGACCAAGCTGACAATTCCGATCGGAACGGTTTTGGAGGAGGGTTCGTACGATGTATCCTTTGATTTTCGTGCAGAGAACAACAGCCGTTATTTTGAGCGCTTTTTCCAGCTCTGGAACAAAAGCGAGATGTCCGAGATAATGGGCGAAACGCGCGGAAATTACTGCTTCCCCTGCGGATTCGATTACGGCGGCGGATTTGAAATGACGAAAGATAAATACATAAACGTAAAATACAGCATCAACATGGACGAGCGAAAGTACAGCGTGTTTGTGGATAATGAGCTTGTATTGGAGAATATTGCGCTTTACAGAGATGTGGAGAGTAAGACGAGCGGAATTTCGCAGATAGTATTCGTTTGCAAATATAACCGAGGCAAGAACGGTAAGGACAGCGACGGCACCGTTTTGAATCCGGGTATCTATTGGGTGGATAACATAAAGGTCAAAAAAGTATTGCGTCCTTAACCGAGTCATATCCCCAAAACGGTGCGGAAGATGTATCGGCGGATAAGAGCGCATGGCTGAAATTTGACTATCTGCCTCGATTTTGGGGACGGTAAATAGGACAACATTTCGCTTTTTGAGGACGGTGAGGCGCTCAAAAAGATGCATACAGTGTTTCGTATGATAACGCTATAGTGAAAATCGAGAAAAAAAGAGGGCGGATTTGATTATAATAAGGAATATAAAATCAGCTTTGGCGAGGGAGTAAAGGTTTTCGGCGGATATGCGGCGCTTGATCGGATGGG
>VOFC01007065.1_pt1 | contig 17984 bp, 16 predicted proteins | sample 5384161 | NCBI WGS metagenome assembly VOFC01 (sample SAMN12384722, study PRJNA508395) | human gut metagenome | isolation source: healthy gut B | host: Homo sapiens
TGCAACATTTGGGGGTTAGGATGACAGCGAAAGGAGTGAAGGACTATGACATTACCATTTGAAAAATGATACTAGCCGGATTGTCAAGTATGCGCAACACAGTATCAGTCAAAAGCCGGGTTAAAACATATCTGTTTTGACCATCGCGTTGGCAGTTGCCTTGTGGTCTGGCTTCCTTTGCTTTTGTCTGTGATTGGGATGGAAAACCGAAGCAAAAACGAGAATTGCTTTGTGTCAAGTCAGATGTTATATCACAATCTGAACGATGAACAGATGCAGACCCTGCGGCATGATGAAAAGAATTTCGGATCTCAAAGATATATATGCAGGCGTGCCAATACGCAGATTGAAAACTATCTGGTGATCCCTCTGTCTATATCGAGCAAAAATAACAGCCAAATCGTTATGGATGAAATTGTGGAAGGGCAGTATCCTCACAGACTTTATGATGTAGCTGTGGATAAGGCATTATTTGGAGCAACTGGGGCTTCCGGTGGAGTATCACAATCCTGTTTTTATGATGGAAATACGGAAAACTTTACTGTGGTAGGCCTTACAGACAGTGGTTCCACAGAACGGGTCTACTCCTTTTCTGTTCCAAACAATATACAGAAGCGGGAAGCCATTCCAGCATTCTGCTGGTTGCTCAATTTTCTCATGCGGCAAATGTCCAAGCAGGCTTCATGAACAGATTGGTTTTCTTTCCGAACGATGGTTTTTCCTCTCTGAGCCGAATTGGGAAGATATTCAGATTGTTATGATCTTTTCTTTTTTGCTGCTACTGTTAGTTATTTGGTGATTTACAGTATTTTTATTTATGTATAATCAGGGTAAATTTGGGCAGTTGCGTACAATGGGAACAACTGCAAAAACAGATTAAGAAAATTCTTCGAGGTACAAGGTAGGATTTTTTAAAGGCGGTACAGCTTTAGCTGGTAATGGTGGGATTGCAGCTTTTTCTGTTCAAACCAAACGGATGGAGTTAGTAATGCCGCAATAACCAGTATTGTAATTTTCCTTCTTGTCTATGCATGATATGGCTGGTTATGGCAAGCCTGCAAAAATTGCAGGCAGCATTTCACGATCGAGGCAGCTTAAAAACACCGGATGCGAGAGTTTTTCCTGCTGTTTCAAAGAAACTACATCGGAAAATCACCCCTTTTTCACTGGTTATTATGGGAAGTTCCCGCAACCGGAAAAAGTGGATTGTAACTGTTCTTTCGTTAGGTATTGCAGGAATCATGTTTATGGGCGGAACAACACTCCTTTCTTCTCTGGATATGGAGCGCCTGCAAGACATGGGCTTTAGAATATGGAGAATTTGAAGTTGAGCTTTCCCGAAATGCGATCAAGAATGACCCGCATGGACAACTTGAGTCCAGTTAAAGAATCCCCTTTGAATGAAGATTTGATACAGACCATTGCGCAGATGGAGGGGTTGCAGAAGTTTCTGGAATATAAAACATTAGAGGCAAAATTTGAATACAACGGAGTGACTAAAAAAAGGAAAATATTACCCCATTCACACCAGATCAGCAGGCCCTCTTTGGAAAAATATTTGGTGACTGGCACGGCTGATTATTCAACTATGTCTGAAAACCATGAGATTCTGGTGTTGCGAAATGAATATGCAGACTACATCTACGACTGGACATTTCATGTTGGAGATACGGTGAAGTTCCGCTGGTTTGATGGGATACGGGAGCAGGAGACAGAGTTTAGAATTGCTGGAGAAATCAGCGATGGTATCTTTGAAGATGATGGTGGAGGTAAACTTTTTGGAAAACAGGATTTTTCCTTTACTGCCAGAAGAACTAATGAATCAAATGATGCCATCTGGCTTTAACTTCAACAGTCAGTTGCTGGTTCGTATGGATGACCTTTACAAGAGCCAGCCCCTTCGGAAAACTATGAATGATCTGCTTGATACCACACCGATGGTAACAATGGAATCTCTCTATGACTACTATCAAGACAGCGAGGCTATGTATCAACGCACCAGCCTTTGTGATATGGGGCTGTGTGGATTCATCATGCTGTTTGCAGTTATCAATCTGGTAAATACACTGATTGCTACGACACTCTCCCGCAAACACGAATTTTCTGTTCTGCGCTCTGTTGGTATGGCGAAAAGCAGTTACGGCAGACAGTACAGTGTGAAGGCATTTTGCTGGCTTTTTGAACATTTGTATCGCTGTCCTAATTGGAACTGCGGTCGGTTATGGAATTGTTCGCTATCTGAATTATGTTGGCGACGATACTTGGTGTGGCATTTCCCAGCAGTACATTTTGTTGGATATATGATAGTGGCAATTTTGCTTCCTGTTTTAATTGCTGCCGCTCTGATCCATCTTTTGGAGAAAAAGTCTGTGCAGCAGTTGAGAGATAGACAAGCCAATAGAAAATATCCTAAAGTGGAAGCAATTCACCCTTAAACTGTTGAGCTTTTGGGATGTTTCTGCAACATTTGGGGTTAGGATGATAGTGAAAGGAGTGAAGGACTATGACATTACCATTTGAAAATGATACCAGCCGGATTGTAAAGCGGCTGGCGAAACAGAATATGAAAGCAAACCGGCGTACATCCATTTCTATCATGGTAGCCATATTGATCGCATCAACTTTTTGTGTTCGTTATGCACATTCGTCCAAAAGCTATTGGATTCAAAGTGTGCAGCAGGAGATCGCAGCCTACGGTGATTGGGATGCACAGCTTTTGGAGATTCATGCCGGCCAGCTGGATTTGATTCAGAATAACGAAAATGTGCAGACCATCATGGTAAAAGGAGATAATCAGACCGCCTTATTGCCAGTTGCATCCGGCCTGCCCTATCTTTCGATCCAAAACTGTGATGGAGCCTAATGGGGCGGTATGCGGGAAAAGAATCTGATCCTGCGCGGACGGGTTCCCCAGGCGCCGGGAGAGATTGTGGTTGGAAAAAGTCTTTTTTGAGCAGAATCCATCTGTTGAGATTGGAGACCGGCTGAACCTGGATTTGGGCGAACGCAGGAAAGGAAATACAACTGTGGATTTTCTTTCCCCATTCAAAGCGGGGAAGAATTTGTGAAAACAGGAAAAGTGCAGTACACCATCGTTGGTGAGATTGATATGACTGTTTCCAGCGCATACAATGGCTACCCTGCGTATGGGTGGCTGGACACGACCGCATTATCGGAGGACACGGGGATCGTTGCTTATCTTCAAGTGACGCAGCCGCGAAAAGTCTATGAAATCATCCCGCAGATAGCAGAGGACATTGGCTTGCAGCCGGATGAATTTGGTGACTATCCTTCCGTTACCACACAGCCCTGCTTGGGATGTATGGAATTTATGCGCCGGGACATTTCCTAAGCAGTGACCTTCTAAACTTGCGCTTGCGCTCGGTTTGGTCATGGCAGCATCTATGGCGGTATTTGCCTATATCATTCGGGGCGCTTTTTCTATTTCTGCGAAACGCAAGGTAAAGGAGCTGGGAATCTTAAAATCCATTGGAATGACGCCCAGGCAGATCCACATGATGATCGTATATGAGGCGCGCTGGCTGTCTGTGCTTCCCATTATGGTTTCTGTGGGACTTGGATACCTTTTTTCCTATGGCGTATTGGCAGCATACTCTGACCTGACACAGGAAGTGACCGGGAGCCGGATAACAGCTTCGCGCTTTTTCGCCGTGGGTCGCAGTGGTTTCCGTGATTCTCTCGTTCCTGACGGTTTGCCTGGCTGCTTCTGGTCCTGCCCGGCAGACGGGAAAACTTCGCCCGATTGAAGCGGTCAAAAAAGCTGGAGCAATCCTTCTTTGAAAAAATCAGCAAAGCATCCGATCCTGAAAAAAGTGCTTTGGATTCCTTGGAAATATTTCTGCAACCCATGACGGCTAATAAGAGGCTGTTTCTGTACCTGTACGGTAACGCTGGAGTCTGTGTATGCTTTTGATGTTCAGTTTTCTGGCTGTTTTTCCGTTTCAGATATTAACAATACAAAAGCAGAACAGGGACAGCCACTTTAATGTCAATCTTACAATGGAGTCTGGTCGAAAATAGAGCCGGCGCTTATGGAGGAATTGAAGCAGCTGCCTCACATAGAAGAACAGGCCACCTATACGATGGCGAACTGTGCGATCTGGGTTTCAGAAAGTGAGCTGTCAGGAAGAATTTCTTTCCTCTGAGGATTTGGTACAAAAGCGGCTGGTGAGTATGTAGTAAAGCGCGATGGTCGCTACCGTATCCCATGTATTGATTGGTCTGGAACAGGACGCCTATGAAGATTATCTCAGCAGTCAGGGGTGCTTTATTCTTGAATGTGGTGTTGGGTGCTCATTGTCAATTTGCTGTGAAAATCCTGACTCCAGAGGTTATGAAGCCAAAAAAGATATGTTCCATATCTAAAAACTCTCAAAGAAGGTCAGTCTTTAGAAGTAACAGAGAAGTTCCTTGGACTCATTCGGGGATTACTGTTTTGATGTGGACGGTGTCATCTGCACTTTCTGAAATGCCGGAGACATAAGGAGCTGGCGAAGATGAACGATGAGGCTTACCATCTTCCGCCGCCGCAATATCGGCTTTATTTTCAGAACTACAATCTGGTGCCGATCTAAATGTTCATGAGAACATCGTTTTTGCCGGTGGAACTGGATGGGATACGGTGGATCAGAAATTCAACCCGGATGTGGTGTCCATGCTGGGACTGGAGGATAAGCTGAAGAATATGCCAAACAACCTCTCCGGTGGCCAGCAGCAGCGTGTGGCTATCGCCCGCGCTCTGGTGTCAAAGCCCTCGCTATCGCCTTGCCGATGAACCCACCGGAAACCTGACAGCAAGGGACCAGCGCCGATGCTGCAGAACAAGCCGTGAATTTAACCAGACGCTGGTGATGATCACACACGATGCCATTGCCCAGCTTGCAGTGACCGTATCGTGCGGATTGAGGATGGCAAAAATCGTTGATAAAGGAGGTGGCAGACATGACATTGCCTTTTTGAAAATGATACAGGGCCGGTTATTAAAAAATTGGCGTCACGAAGTATTCAAACAGATAAGCGGCGCAAACCTTGTTTGTGATCGTAACGGTGCTCTGGCGTCGCTTTGATGGCAGCGATTTTTTTGTGCAAAGAGGCAGGAAGTGACAGAAAACTGGAGGCGGACATTCGGGGACAGTATCAGGCGGTTGGTGGTGGTGTGACCGTGATACGGTGAAAGACTGAAAAGACTGCCCGGAAGTGGAACGCTGGGGCCTTTCCCAGAATTACGGTTCTGCCCGCTATGGTGACAGCGTTCTGACTGTGGAGTATGCGGATGCCAACTGGATGGAATTGGGTAAGAAGCCTTCCTTTACTGGGACACTTCCGCAGGCTGCCAATGAAATTCTGAGTAGAACGGGCATTTCTTGATTATTTTGAAATCCCCGCAGAAGTCGGGCAGACCATAGAAGTGAATCTTGGAAACGGAAAGCAGACCTATACCGTCAGCGGTATCATGGATGTGGAGAATGACTCCCGTATGTTCCAGCTTTATGTATCTGAAGCATTTGTGGAGGAGATGGCACAGGGGAGAGCCGCTGTTTGAATTTCGGCTTCGTTATACTGGTGCTGATAGTATGGAACTGGAGCAGCTCAAGGCAGTGATGTGCAGCATTCCTTTCTGCCAACGATGTCTCAAGAGGATCAGATTTTTTACAGTTCCAACTATTTTCGATATGCAGGGCTTTAAGTCCGGCGTGATGAAATATTACATTCCCGTGGCAATCCTTTTTGCTGGTTGCCTGTGCCGTGGTCATTTACAGTATCTTTTTCATTTCCGTAAAGGGCAAAAATGCGGGAATATGGACGCCTGAAAGTGATTGGCACAACACCAAAACAGATCCGGCGGATCGTGCGGCGGGAGGGATTGCTGTTATCTCTTTGCGGTATCCCGCTGGGGCTTTTTGGTTGGAGGGGCCATCGGGTTTGCCATTTTCCCGGCACATTGGAGCTGGATGGGCAATCTGCCCTATCTGGCTGCGACCGCAGCAGCCTGCGCCCTGACGGTATTTCTGTCCATTCATGCGCCTGTCCGCATGGCGGCGAGGGTATCCCCCCAATCGAAGCGGTCCGCTCCCCAGTGGTTATGAAACGGCAACAGACCGGAAGGATCAGAAAAACCACCGCATTACGCCGTTCTCCATGGCACAGATGAACTTTAGACGGAGCAGGAAAAGACGGTCATCACGCTGGTATCTCTGGGATTGACGGGTGTGTTTCTGGTAACAGCCGCTACGGTACTTAACTCCATCAGTCCCGAAAAGATGGCGATAGAAGCTATGGGAGATCACTGTAACTATGGGAAGGATTGCCTGCCATCGCACGGGGAAAATCCATTGACAGAAGAACTTCGTCAGGAGCTTCTTGCCATAGATGGTGTGGAATCTATCACAAGCCATGAAGTAACATCCGTAACGGTGAAACTCCCCCAGGAAAGTGTTGCATTAAAGTTCCCTGTGTTTGACAGAGAGCAGATGGAACAGTGGCTGCCGGAGGAAAATCTGGAACAGGGCAGCGCAGATTATGAGGAGCTTGCCGCGAACAACGGTGTGGTCGTGACTGATTCGGAAGATCATCTTTTAAGTATGTTTTATGGCTATACGCCTGCTGTCGGGATGTGCTGACCTTTGAATCCATGGACGGTAAGACCATAGAAGTAACGGTCATGGGGATTGCGAAACCGTCAGTGACATCGGGCACCGGCGCATGGGGCCTGTTTACCCTTACAGAAGAACTGGCCGATCAGCTCTACCCGGACATTGAGAACAGAGAGGCTGTTTGGAATGTCCATACCTCGGAGGACTCGGATGCGCTCAGGGCGTCTATTTTCAGCCTGCTGGAAAATCCGGTGCTGACGGTCTTTTCCAGAGCAGACCATGCGGCATCCCTGGAATCGCAGCTAAAGATGATGACCCGCGGTGTTTATCTGCTGCTGGCATTCCTGTTTGTGTTCTCCATGGTAAATCTGGTCAACACCCTGATGACCAATCTGCTGGCAAGGCAGCAGGAGCTTGGGATTTTGCAGTCTGTGGGAATGACCGGAAAGCAGGTTTCCGTATGCTGATTGCAGAATGCCTGTGGTACGCAGGGGTTACGGTATTTTTGTCAGTTGGCATTGGCGGAATCCTGGGCTGGATCTTTGACTATGTGATCAGCAGTTTTAATATTTTTGGGGAACTGTCCTATCAATTCCCTTTGATGGAAACGTTTGTTTTTGTTCTGGCACTTTTGGTCGTGACCGGAATCTTCTCTGTGGTTGCTGTCCGTTACTCTAAACGGCTTTCCCTTGTAGAGCGGATCAAGACCATGGACTAACCAGAGGCGGCGGCTTCCGATGTGAAGCCGCCGCTTTGCTGACAGCAGAAATATAGGACTTAAAGGAGATGACAAAATGACAGTACCATTTGAGAATGATACAGGAAATATTGTCAGGAAACTGGCAGGAAAAAAGTTTGAAAAGTGAGAAGCGTCGGAATCTCATGGTGGTGATCGCCGTTGCGCTGGCATCCTGTCTGATTTGTTTTTCGATTGTGATGGCTTTGTCTACCCGGCAGATAGAGAAAAATCATGTGGAGGATACCTATGAGGCGGTCTATACCAGGATTACCGAAGAAGATGTATCCACCCTGAAGGGGCTGGATGACTTCTCAAGGGTAGGAGAGTATTATATGCTGGCTGTGGAACCTGCGGAGCAGGGATACAATGCCTCCTACCTTTATTGTGATGAGGAAACGATGTATATTGCCCGTGACCAGATGAAGCTGCTGGAAGGCCGACTGCCCCAAAAGGAGGATGAGGTGGTGGTGAGCCGTTATTTCCTTTCCAACTATGGTGCAGACGCCGGGATAGGTGAAAAGGTTATGCTAAGCAGCGAGAGCTTTCACGGAGAATACACGGTGACTGGCATTCTGGAAGGCTATAAGGAAAAAGAGGTAAATGGCACATCCATCCTTCTTTCCAAAGAAGCCCTGAAGGGATGGAGCGGCTACGACCCCGCTGATTATCGTGCCTATGTGCATTTTAAGAATGAGCAGCAGATGGATGAAACAGAATTGACTGCCCGTAGCCGGGAGATTGCCAAGGAATATCAGCTGGAAATGCCGGTCATGAACCTCAGCTATATGAAATTCTATAAGCAGCCGGTGAATGTCAGTATGCTTGCGCTGGTTGCCGGAATCGCAGTCCTGGTCATCATCGGAGGGTATGTTGTGATACAAAGTATCTTCCGAATCTCGATCAATGACAAAATTCAAAGCTATGGACAGCTGCGGACCATCGGCACAACGCCAAAGCAGATCCGGAGTATTGTCAAAAAGGAAGGCCGTTTCTTAGGATGGGCTGGTATCGGAATCGGTATTTTGCTGGGATGTGTAGCCGGGTTTGCGCTGTTTCCCCGTGGGTTTCATTTGCCGTTTTATGCTGCTGCGGTTGTTTTGACTGCGCTGCTTGGCAGGTTTATGGTATCCATTGCGATCCGCAGACCGGTAAAGATTGCCGCCGGTATCTCCCCGATTGAAGCAGTCCGCTTTACCGGCAATCAGAGCGGAAAGACCCACACACATAAGAAGAATATGCGGTTAAATCCCCTCTCCATGGGAATTGCAAATTTCAGGCGTGACCGCAAAAAGACAATCAGCATCGTGGCTTCCCTGAGTCTGGGCGGCGTGATCCTTTTGGTGACAGCGTCTATTCTTTTGGTTCGTTCGCCAGAGCGGATCGCAAGACAGTTTTTCCCGGATGGGGATTATAAAATCTATATCCATTCTGAAAAAACAGAATATGAGGTGATGTCGGAGGGAAATCCTTTGAATGAAGCGCTTCGGCAGGAGGTGCTGGCCGTGGATGGCGTAACAGATGTGATAGAAAATCGTCAGGCGGTTCATGTGCGGTTTGAAAATGAGGAAAGTTCTTCCGGCGGAATGTGTGATCTGTTGAGTGATAGAAACAGAGATCAGATAGAAGCGGCGCTTGTGTCGGGGACTTTGCCTCAAGATTCCCATAGTATTGCACTTGATATGGAATATGCAGAAGATATGATCGGCGTAGAGGCAGGATCGGTGATCAAACTTTCCATTGGGGATCAAGAGATTCCGGTCACGGTTTCGGGTCTGTTCCTAAACGACGGGCTTCAAAATGGTCATGGTCCTCTGGCGCTGGACAACACCTGCATGGTTGCGACCAAAGAGCTGTTTCAGGAAGCAATGCCCATGATCGATTGCTTTGATTATTCCTGGAGCATTGTCAGTGATCCCCAAAAGGCAGAGCAGATTGAAAACAGTCTGAGTGCGATCATTTCTTCTAATCCCGACCTTGCACTGGACACCATTGGGATACATAAGGATTATGAGGAAATGGAAAACCGGGTCGTTTTTGGAGGGCTTCAGGCACTGTCCTGGCTGGTATTCCTCTTTGGCGTGGTCAACCTCATCAATACCACCCTCTCCAACCAGATGTCCAGAAAGAGGGAAAACAGCGTCTTTCGCGCCATCGGTCTGACCAGAAAGCAGCTTTGTCAAATGACCATTTATGAAGGGATCTGCTATGCGTTTTTTGCTGCATTGGCAACCCTGGCAGCGGGCCTCCCGATTGCAGTGATAGTTGCTCGGAAATTCAGCGAAATGACTTTCCATGTAGCAATGCCATATTCCTTCCCCTTCCTGCAAATGGGGCTGTTCGTTCTGGTGCTGTTTGGTCTGGAGGTGATTCTGTCCTTCTGGACAATGCGCAGGCAGAAAAATCAATCGCTTGTGGAAGAAATGCGAGCGATGGAATAAGCATATAGGATTGGCGGGGCGGCAGTGCGCTGCCCCGCTTTTTCTATTATCATTTTAATTCAAATTAAAATCAGGGGTGGATATGAAAAAGATACTGTTGATTGACGATAGTGATACCTATATATGGAATCTGAGAAAGTATTTACAGCACCGGGGCTACCCGGTAAAAACGGCTTGTACGCTGAAAGAAGCGCGGACCGCCATCCAAGAGGAAATGCCGCTGGTGGTCTGCTGTGATCTCGACCTGCCGGATGGTTCTGGCATGGACTTTCTGGACGAGGTGCGGGCCGCAGACAAGGAGCTGCCTTTTATTCTGGCGTCCTGCCATGACAAGGACGACTACGAACAGGAGGCCATGCGCCGGGGCGCGACGCTGTGCATGGACAAAATGAAAGGTTCGCTGCTGCAAGATAAGCTGGTGGAATACGCCTACCGGCAGTTATCCGGCGAAAAGGCCCCGACTTTTCACAAGCTGCTCTTTGTCCATGCGGAAGATACCAGCGCCGGGGCGTTGCGGGCGGCTATGCTGCAAAAGGGCTTTGACCTGATTCTGGTTTCCTCGATTGGGGAGGCCAAGCGCCGGATTTTTGAGGATAAGGAAATTGAACTGATCCTGTGCGATCTGGAACTGCCGGACGGCACAGCAATGGAGCTGTTTCATACGCTGCGGCGGGTGGCTGGGATGTTCCAAGTGAAGAATCCCCCTGTCCGGCTTCTGCCGTTCTTTATCCTCACCGAGAACAACGACCTTGCCATGGAATATGAATACCGGCATGAGGGCGTGAACGACTATATCACCGCCCCGGTCAATATCCCGGAGCTGATCCGGCGAGTTTTGTTCTTTGTGGAATGAAGCTTTTTTATTCGGCGGCTTTGTTAAGCAAGGCCGCCATTTTTAATTCATTTATCTTCAATGTTTGTTCTGAATATCGTATAATGTAGGGGAACGGCTGTGGTTTCATAGAGTGGTGAGGTGTTTATATTATGAATGAACGAGAAAAAACAATCCGATTATGGTTTGATATGTGGCTCAATCAGCAGGATATGGGGATTGATGATATTTTTGCAGAAGATGTGATCTATACAGAAAGCTGGAGTCCCCAGTATAACAACCGAAAAACAGTAAAGCATTGGTTTCAGGAATGGAATACCCGTGGCAAGGTGGTCATTTGGGAAATCAAGCAATTTTTTCATAAGGGGGATCAAACGGTTGTAGAGTGGTATTTCAAAAATGAAATGAATAATGGGGATATAGAGGAATTTGACGGCATTTCTTTGGTTGAATGGACAGAGGATAATAGAATAAAGTCGTTGAAAGAATTTGGGTGTAATCGTAATACCTACAATCCATACCAGGAAGGCGATACTCCTCAGTTCAGAGTAGAAAAAAGCGAATTGGTTTTGATGGAGTGCTTATAATGTTAGCGGCTGTGGTTTCATAGAAAGTTGAGGGATTTTTGAGATTTACCATATATCATATAAAGAGATGAGCAAAACGGACGGAAGGAGCAGCCCGCAAACAGGCAAATGGGAATCAAAAGAGTTTAGGGCGTTTCAAGGGCGCAAAAACCATAGCGCGGTAGACCCCGCGCCTGAAAAAGGTATGGAAAAGGCAGATTAGGCGGAACGCCGAAGCTGTTTAGCAGAACGGTAGGAGTGAGAGCCGTGCAGAACGGCGGCCAATGCAACCGCTAAAGCGGAGATGTGGGCCAGTGTGTTGAGGTTTGCCGCGCTGGCGCCGTTGCGCACCCACAGCCGTTCCTGACCTGTGGATTTGAAGCGGGAATTGTAACGCTCACACTCTGTACGCAAGGCGTATGTTCTCTTGAAACAGAGGCAGCTGCGGTCAATGGAAAGCCTGTAGTCATCGGGAACGGTCTTGTATTTCGTGCAGCCCCGGTTTTTCTTCCCGTTATTCCAGTTTTTGTGGTTACAGGGGCAAACACCGGTTTTGGACTGACGGAAGGGGCAGCAGTATTTCTGCCGGGTACGATGATTGTCGGTGGTTTTGCCATCCTTGTGCATAGCCAGTCCAGCATCACAGATCAAGTTACCTGCCGGAAGAGCTTTGCTCTTGGAATTACGTTTTTTGAGGGGGATAAATGCCTCGCCCTCATAGACCGCTTTCACGGTGTTGTAGATGATTTTCACGTCATAGCCCTTGTCGGCAAGGAGGGCGCATTCTTTCAAAGAAATCGTCTGATCCGCGGCCGCGAGGATCTCAGCGGCGACGGCGGGATCGGCGATGTTGCCCGGCGTGGTCAGCTCGTAGAGCGGCAGTCCGGAAATGCAGTCCACCAGTACATGGCTTTTGTATCCCCAGTAGAACTCATACCGCCGATCATTGTGCTGGTTGGAGGCCGAGTGGACGCCCAAGGCACAGTCTGGGTCGCTTTTCGGGTGGTTTTCCTTGGAGAACTTGCTTTTTGCAAAGGATTTTGGGTTGTTCTGCTTCGTGTTCGCCATGACGGGAGTGGAATCCAGGCCAACGAAAGACGCATCCACCACGCCCAGCTCATACAGCTTCCGCACCAGATTGGCCATGATCGACTTCAACGCACCGTTGTTCAACTGCCGCAGGCAGCGGTCATACGTCCAATAGGACGGCAGCGGCTCCATGATGTTAAAGCCGCAGTAATGGGCGATGATGCGGTTGTTGTCCAGATAATCCATCAGATCTGTGATCTGCGTGAAACCCTCGCATTTCATTACGATAAACGCACAGACCATGGCTTCTTTGGGGAAGCCCCGCCGCCCGGTTGCCGCTCTGGGCAGCGTGAAGTCCAAGCTGCTGAAAAGCTTGTCATAAAACATGGCGGCGCTTTGGGATGTGAACAGCGTCACATCCTGAATGATTTCCTGTCGGTAGATAGCGGCCAGCCCCTTTCTGGTTGGTTTTCTCTCAAGTCAATTTTACCAAAAAGGGGCTCCGCTTTCTATATCAATGGAGTGATTTTCGGTTTCAGCCATGACCGGAAACCATTGCAATTACAGAGTTTTTATTTTTATAGCGGACAAGAAGACCGCTCAAAAAGTAGCCTGCAAACCAGATTTAATTTTATTGGACATCAATATGCCGGGAATGGATGGCCTGACTGTATGCCAGAAGATACGGGAACACATAGCCTGTCCCATTCTTTTTTTGACTGCTCGTATTGAATCCAGCGATAAGATTATTGGATTTCAGGCTGGGGCGGATGATCATATCGTCAAGCCCTTTGATTTGGATGAATTGGGGGCGCGTATTGCTGCACATTTGCGCCGGGAGCAGCGACGCCAAAATAATTCGGCAGTACGCTTCTTTGGTGAATTGATACTGGACTATTCCGCCCGAACAGTTACAATCAATAATCAGAACATCCCGCTATCTAAGAGGGAGTTTGAGATTGTAGAACTTTTATCCCTCAATGCAGGACAGGTTTTTGATCGTGAGCGAATTTATGAGCGTGTGTGGGGCTTGGATGGGGACGGAAACAGCGATACAATTATGGAGCATATCGGAAAATACGCGCTAAATTTGCAGCACATACATTGCACAATTACATTGAAACAGTTTGGGGGTGTGGGTATCGGTGGAACGCCTAAAAAATATGGGACTAAAGAAATCTTTCCTGTTATTATCCCTCTCCTGTTTAGCGGTGGCATTTCTCCTGCTTGGTGCGGTTATCTTTCTTTGCCGTGGCATTGAAAGCTATTATCCTTTAGGCGGTGTAGAAATCCTATCGGATGGCTCTGTCGTACCTCTGCCATCTCCTACGGCGTCACAACAGCGCATTTTGGCTACCCTAAATATTGTGCAGACGGTTTCCTGTATTCTTTTTCCAGTAGGCGGATTGATTGTTTCAGTCTTTCTTTTTTATTATCTCAAATTGAAACAGCCTATTTCCTGCCTGCAAAATGGCATTATGCGTATTCAGAATAATGATCTGGATTTTTCGCTGCCGATTTTGTCTAACGATGAAATGGGACAGCTATGTGCTGCCTTTGAAGAAATGCGGAGTGAACTTTTGAAATCGAATCGGCTGTTGTGGCAACAGGCCGAGGAACGCAAACGGCTCAATGCCGCATTTTCCCATGATCTGCGTAACCCGATTACGGTCTTAAAAGGAAGTGTAAAACTTTTGCGGCAAGGTATTCAGGACGAACAGACCATAGACCGGCTGGAAAGTTACACTTTACGGATTGAGCAGTATGTAGAAGCTATGAGCAGTGTTCAAAAATTGGAACAACTCTCTGTTAAGCCAAAAGAAATCAGACTATCAGTTTTACAGAGTGAATTGCAGGAAACAGCACGAATGTTAGCACTATCCAAAAAAGTTTCTGTTTTAGTACCATCAGGCGGAACAGTTTGTATAGATCACGGGCTATTTCTTACCGTAGCGGAAAATCTGATTGGAAATGCGGCGCGATTTGCAGAAAAAGCAATCTCTATTCAAATAACGCTGCAAAATGATTCTATGACCTTGAATGTAGAAGATGATGGTGCTGGTTATCCGCTGTCTCTCGTACAGAATGGGCCAACCCCCTTTGAAACGACAAGTAGTAATTCCTCACATTTTGGAATGGGGCTTTACAGCAGCAGAATTTTATGTGAAAAACATGGTGGCCGATTGATTTTGGAAAATCGGGCCGGGGGCGGTGCATCCGCAACGGCTATTTTTTATTTTGTGTAATCCTTGAGCGATTTTTTGAGATTTATCATTTACACTCTCCTTATACCACAAATAAGGAGAGTGTTTTTTATGAATATTGAGGCAAAGAATTTATCAAAGATTTATGGTGACGGTGAAAACCGAGTGGTGGCTTTGGATCGTGCAAATCTCGAAATTGTATCCAGCGATTTTATTTCTATTATGGGGCCATCGGGAAGCGGAAAAAGTACCCTGCTGCATTTGCTTTCCGGCTTGGATAAGCCATCTTCCGGCTCGCTGACCTACGATGGTAAAGATATTTACAGTTACAGCGATAAGGAGTTGTCGGCATTCCGCCGGAAACGGATTGGATTTATTTTTTCAGCAATTTAATCTGCTTCCAGTTCTGACGGCGAAAGAAAATATTATCATGCCTCTTTTGCTGGATAAACAAAAACCGGATGAAGCATACCTGAAACAGATTACAGAACTACTTGGCATTCAGGGCCGCTTGGAACATCTGCCCCATGAGTTATCCGGCGGCCAGCAGCAGCGTGTAGCCATTGCCCGCGCTTTGATTGCAAAGCCGGATGTAATTTTTGCGGATGAGCCTACGGGAAATCTGGACAGCAAAAGCGGCGGCGAAGTCATGGAACTGCTTCAAAATGTATGGAAAAAGATGGGGAAAGCTCTCGTTGTCATTACCCATGACAGCCGTATTGCACGAATGGCAGACCGGCAGTTTCAGATTGTAGATGGTGTGCTTACGGAGGTGACAGCGAAATGAAATCTTATCGTACATTAGCATTGAAAGAACTGCTGTCCCAAAAAGTCACTTCTATTCTTATTTTGATTGCCGTTGTGCTGTCTACTATGATGACAACCATTGTAGGACAATCCATTGGCGTACTTAGTGCAATGCGGGAACAGCAAGCCATCGCTATCGGAGGAAACCGATATGCCACTTTTTTGCAGATGAATGCAGAGCAGCTTCACGCACTGGAACAGGATGAGCGCCTTTCCTATGTAGGGAAATCTATTTATATGGGAAGTTTAGAACTCTCCCCATCTCTCACCCTTGGTTTGATGGAATATTGGGATGACAATGCCGCTATCTATCCGTCCAGTACCAGTGTAGAAGAAGGTCGTCTGCCAGAAGCCCCGATGGAAATAGCTCTTTCGGAAGATATTCTGAAATACCTTGGCTTTGAGGGCGGTATTGGAGATAAGATTACACTTTCACTGCAAAAAAATCTTCGCCACAACATTGTGGACAGCTATTCCTATACAGCAGAATTTGTTCTTACAGGGATATTGAAAAATAACTACTTAGGATATACAAGCGGCACTGTTACGGGAGTTGTAGGGAAGGAACTGCCGAACAACTTTTACCGGAATCTTATATTTATTACAATGTGGATATTCAGACTACCGATAAAAAAGAGTTTTCAAGCAGTTGTCGATGACTTCAATAAGGAATTGAATATCCATGAGCTTGATACCAGCTATAATATTGTATATTTGAACGCCTTGGGAATTTCCTATACTGCAAATTCCGAGGGTGCTAATGATAAGGGATTCTCTTTTATGACAGTCGCAGGGATATTAGTGGGCAGTTTAATTTTGCTGGCTGCGGGTCTTGTGATTTACAACATTCTGAAAATATCTGTATCAAAACGGATAAAGGGATATGGAACGCTTCGGGCTATTGGAGGCGAAAAAGGACAGCTTTATCAGATCATTGTAATTGAAGTAACCCTATTGTGTCTGATTGGGATTCCTATTGGTATGCTTCTTGGCTTTTGAGTGCCAGAGGGATTTTAGAGACAGCTACCGGCCTGGTTTCTCCTGAATTGTTCTTGGTTCAGGATGCTTCTGAATTGAAAAACTCTAATAGCAGAGAACAGTTCTTTGAATGGAACCTTACTGGTTTTAAGCGGAGCAATCACTTTGGCGTTTGCGCTGTTTGCAGCATTACCAGCAGCCAGATCAGCCGCAAGGGTATCCCCCATTATGGCGATGTCTGGAACAAATCTGAAAATTCGACGCAGAAAGCGTAAAACAAAGAAAATCCATAATTTTGAAGCATACTATGCCCGTCTGAACTTAAAGAGAAATAAAGGCCGTACTGCAATTACAATTTTGTCCCTTGTTATGAGTATCACGGTTTTTATTGCACTGCAAGGTTTTTCCTCTTTACTGAACGCTGCAAGTGCCCTGCAAGATAATCATTTAGGAGATTATCAGATCACAAATGAAAGTATTGGATTTACCACAGATGATCTGAATACCTTAAAGAAAAATAAAGCAGTACAGAGCGTAGCTGCTATACAATTTTCGCTTTACGAACAAAATGAAAATGGGCAGCTCGATGGAATCAGTCTTGAATTTCAACTGAAACCCGGCGAAACTTTTCAGGTTGTCGGATTGAACGATGAATATTGGGATTATTTCATGGGGGATCAATTATCAGAAGAACAGCTCGGACAACTGAAATCAGGGAACGCCTGTATCGTAAGGAATCCTATTCCAATGAGCTACGGCGAAGATGTTCTTGAATTTACAAATATAGAGGCCGGAGAAAGCATCTGTGTTGCGGGAATGGAGCTGAATGTTTTGAAAACCTTGGATGGCTATGACGGTTATCTTGGTATTGGAAATGGCGGTTTCACAAATGGTGTTCAAGTGATTGTTGATGATGCTATCTATGAACGCCTGACGGGAAAAGATACCTATTCAGAGTTTTTGCCTACACTGAACGAGGGTGCTGACAGGGAAAACTTTGATACATTTATCGAGGCGTTTTGTAATAAAACACCGGGGACAACATTCTTGTCATATGAAGAAACCGACCAGCAACTAAAAGAGAGCTTTGCACAAATTCAAATGCTGGCATGGGGGCTGATTCTTTTCGTTGGCCTGATTGGTATTCTTAATATCATCAATACCGTTTACACAAATATTCACACCAGAGTAACAGAAATCGGTATGCAGCGGGCCATTGGAATGAGCGCCGGTAGCCTTTATAAAACTTTTCTTTGGGAAGGTGCATATTACGGAGTCATTGCCTCTGTGATCGGAAGCGTACTGGGATATGTTTGTACGATCTTCATTGAGGCGGCCACGAGCGACACCATCCAGCTTGTTGCAATCCCTGTCATGCCCATTCTTGAAGCAACCCTCTTGGCCGTAGGAGCTTGCTTGCTGGCAACAGCAATTCCACTACGGAAAATTTCGCAACATTTTGTGTTTATCTTTATAGATGCATGCAACATCAATCCGCTTTTTCGGGTTTCTGATCCTGACATGGTAAAGCATTTTCCCATCTATTATGGAAATTTTACAAAATAAAAATGTCCAAATCATCCATGCTGTAAACTGTGATCCATCTGTTGTAACTTTAGGGTGATATTGAGATATTTCAGAAAGCAACGACGAGTATAAAGCAAGGGACAGAGGTTTATCTAAACTACGGTGAATTCTCAATTTATACTGCATGGCAAGATCGCCAGGGCGTGTGTTTAGTCGGGAACAACTTTATAATGCGGCGTGGGAGGAAAAC
>VOFC01004568.1_pt1 | contig 17980 bp, 28 predicted proteins | sample 5384161 | NCBI WGS metagenome assembly VOFC01 (sample SAMN12384722, study PRJNA508395) | human gut metagenome | isolation source: healthy gut B | host: Homo sapiens
ACTAATATATATTTAAAGAAATTAATAGGGCAGAACGACAAACAAAAACAGAAATTGGTATATTTTGCAATGGATGGTTGTCCAGATTGTCAAAATGTAGAAAAATTATTAAATGATAATAGTATAGCTTCAAAATACGACATGATAACGATATATACAGTAGATTCAAAAGGAGAAAAAGAATGTGTTGATGAAGCGTGAAGTTTTAAAAAATATATATGATATAGATTGGTATCCAAGCTTTTTGATACTAGACGGAGACAAATATGAATTTATAGGACAAGAGTCGGATGAAAAACTTCTTGAAAAATTGAAAGATGGTATTACCTAAAAACATATAGAGAATGGCACCCTGCCAATACTAGAAGGAAGTAGACCTATGAAGAGTATTAGAAAAAAATTTTTTGTGATGTTATTATCGGCAATGTTATTACTGGGAATTAGTTCAAATGTGCAGGCAGCAGGTTGTTCAGATTATAAGAGGATATCAACAGGGACTGCGAAATGTACAAATAATTTATGCCCGGGAGGTTTTAAAAGAAAGGAAAGACAAGATTTATATCAACAAACATGTGTAAGGGCAAACGGAACACTTTATTATAATCAAAAGTATAAGAATGTATATGTAAATTGTAGCTGTACGTAAAATCTTAAAAAGTAATGTAGAAATAATTAAGTGATAACTGGCAGGGTGTTATTAACGAGAGACAAAGAAGAGGTGAGAATTGTGAAAAGGAGAATATTTATAATCGCTATTATGGGGAGTTTGCTTTTCTGTTTGAGTGGATGCCAACACAAAAGAGTGAAAATTATAATATTATGCTTAATTCTAAAAGTGATGTATTACCTATTTATGCAGAGAACGATAAGGAGATAAGTAATAAAACATCAGATTTAGCGTCTCTTGAAGATGTCGATGCGGGATATAATGTAGAAGAGTGGAAATGTGAAAATGAGCCAAATGGAATCATATGCCTGGAAGATTCGATAATGATTTCGGATAAAGCAAGTGATGCTATTATACAAATGGATTATTCTGGAAATCTAATTAAAAAATTGGAAAGACTGGTAATGGAGAAGGGAGTTTTTATCTCCAGGTGCAATTAAAGAATATAATCATGAAATATATGTTCTTGATCAAGGAAATAATAGAGTTCAGATATTTGATGAGCAGTTAAATTATGTAGATAAAGTAGATTTGATAAACAAAAAATAAATGATCCAGATTATGTTCCACAAAAATGGCAGTAAACGAAGAGGGAATATACGTTACGGGAATGTCATTAAAAGAGGCGGTAATAGATAAATATAGCAATGGAGATGAAGAAGAAATAGGAGCAAATTTTATCGGATCAATTGCAAGTTATCAATCAGAAATATATGGAATAAATTCCATGGTACGGTTTTATGATAAGAAAAATGATAGCTTTGGAGCGGTCACCACAGCACCTGAGTGGCTTTTGTCTGTTAGTGGGAACAAGTTAAAAAAGGTATCTGAATTACCATATGGATTTGGGATAACTGATTTTCTGATTGAAGAGAAGAAAATAATATGTATTTCTGGATCGGGAGCATCGGTATATTCATTGGTATATGCAATGAATATGTATTCTTCACTAGTAAAGGAAGAAAGAAGAAGAGCAAACCAAAGTCGAGATTTATGTCTTGAGATATCTGGATTTAATGAAAAATGTTATCAGAGACAGTAGCGTTGACGATTCAAGATTATGAAAAGATACAGAAAATATCGAGTGGGAAAACCTTTTTCTATATTGCCTTACCAGAATTTTACGTAGCAAATGATAAAAATTATGAGTTTACAATGATTTTAGCGGATTATGATAAATTAGGATTAAAGAAAGGCTATTGCTATTGGGGAAGCAATAAAGAAAGTATCGAAGATATATTTACGATTTCTGAAATGGTTCCAAGGAAAATGCTGACACGGATAAATGAGCAATCATGGAAGACAGAAGTGGAGAATATAGAACTGAAGAATTGTGTAATTGTTCCTGTTGAATATATGGAACAGATAGAACAAAAAAATAGAACCGGCATACATTCATATGGAATGGAATTCTAAGGAATTAGAAAATAAAGATCAGATGTTAAAGAATATAGAAGAGTATTTAAATAAAATGCATGGAGAAGTATATTCTTACCGTATCTATTCTCCGGAAATAGACTTAAAGAATAATGGATATAAAGTGAAGCAATCGATACGGGTAATCATGCAGGCTGGTATTTTATTTTTAATAGCTTTTTGGGAGGGATGATATCAATTTTTCGAATTATTATTTAACCATAGAAAAAAAGCATACGGGATTAGTCTTGCGTGTGGAGCGGATTATAGGACGGTATTTTATGAAATGTTTGCAGAGGTTGCTTTATTGAATGGGATAGGAATGTTCATAGGAATAGGTATTGGCTACATAGTTACATACTTTGTTGATATGGGAATTATGATCGGTTATATAAAAGTAGAAGGGAGTATCGTGTCATTCATTGCAAGTATAAGTGTTTATTTGTTAATAACTATTATTGTGTCTGGAAAGAGTTATATAAAAATAAAACAAAGAAAAGTGATTGAGCTTTTAAATGGGGATTAGAAAAAAAGAAAATGATTGTACTAAAAGATATAAAAAACATATTATGGAAAAAATATAGAAATCAATGTGTTGAAAGGTGTAGATTTGATGATTCATCCGGGGAGAATTTGTTTGTATTTATGGGAGCTCAGGAAGTGGAAAATCAACATTGTTAAATATTGTGGGGGTATTAGATTATGCAACCTGAAGGGGAATACACATTGGATGGGATATCTATTAAAAATTTGAATGATAAAAAAATGGCAGAAATCAGAAACCGGAAAATTGGATTTGTTTTTCAGGCGTATCATTTAGTTCAGGAAATGAATGTTTTGGAAAATATTGCTGTCCCACTTGGATATGCAGGAATGTCTAAAAGAATAGAACTAAGAGCACAGGAATTATTGGATGAATTCCATATGAAAGGTTTAGAAAAAAAAAGTATCCGGCGCAGTTGTCTGGTGGAGAACAACAGAGAGTTTCTATTATGCGTGCAATTTCCAATAGACCGCAGATTCTCTTGGCGGATGAACCGACTGGAAATCTGGATAGTGACAATTCTAGAATGGTTATGGAGATTTTATCTCGTCTGAATAAGGAAGGAATGACAATTATAATGGTGACGCATGATTTGTCACTGGCGAAATATGGGACAAGAATCATTTATATTAAGGATGGGGAAAATAGAAGAGCATGAATAGTAAAGAAAGGGAATGATGACAAAATGAAATTACTGGCAAAAACGAGCAATCCTGTGGAATGCGAAAACATAAAAAAATTTTAATTTTATCGGATAGATGTTAGAAACAAAATAAAAAATAACATATTTATAACAGGATAGATGTTAGAAATAAGGATTACCAAAAAGCAAAAATATAGTATGTTTAAATATAGTAGGAATAAGTTTCTTGGGGAATGATGTTGCTTTTCTATCCTGAGATACAACAGGATTTACTCCTGATAGTTAGAGTGTATAGTGACAGTCTTTGTAATATCAGGATTATTTTAGGATTCTATTGGTTTTGGAATATTCATCAATTTACTCTGGATCGTGGATTCCAAAACTTGGATTACTGATTACGGAAAAAAGGAAATGTATCTGGTCCTATTGGTGTGGCGAAATTGTACTTCTGCTGTTAGTAGTTGCTTTGGAAAATATGAATCAACTGGTTGCAACATCTGCCATATTAGGAATGATGGCGGTATATCTTATAATTGGTATATGGTGGGTGAGCCGCAAGCTCTAATGCGCTAATGCTCACCACACACATCCAGAAATTCCTGCACCAGCGGCACCGGTTTCTTTCCCTTCGCCCAGATCAGAAGTATCTTAGTTATAAGATCAGGCTCATCAATTCTTGTATACAAAGTCCGTCACACAAGCTAGCCATGGACTGCGGAAAGATGGCAGTTGCAAGATCTTCTTTCGCCCACAGCATGGCACCTCTGGGATCATCGCAGACACAGAAGATGTCCGGATTCATATTCTGGGCATGAAAGGTATTCATGATGAGTTCTTCGTATCTCCGGTATAAGATCAGCGGTCTATGTAAAAGATAGCTTTTAAGGAAGAAACCGCATTGTGTTTCGAAGAATTATTGTATCTGTGGTAACGTCAGCGGTCTTTGAAACCATTTTTTGGGTGCTGATACTGCAATCATCGGCTCAGAACACAATTCCATATAAGACACTTCGTCAAGACGCAGTGGTGTTCTGGCAACGGAGATATCGATGATCCCGTCCAGAAGATACTGATAAAGCGAATAAGTGATCCCGTCGTGGACTTCAAAGTTCACGTCGGGATTTTTTTTCGAAAACTGGGAAATATAAGGCATGATGGTATCTACAGTTGTGGGAGTCAGACCGATACGCAGGATCCGTTTTTCCCGGTTTTCGAGACCTCGAGCTCGGTAGATCTGGCGTATTCCAGCAGATTACCGGATCGGTCGTAGAGAAGCTTTCCGGCTTCAGTAAGAGTAACGCCCTTGCTGGTGCGGTCGAAAAGTTTTACATTTAATTCATTTTCCAGCTGACGGATCTGGTAGCTGAGCGGAGGCTGGGACATATTTAAGTGTCTTGCAGCTTCGTTGATGCTGCCGGTGGATGCGATCTCGCGGAAATATTCTAACTGTCTGAGTTCCATGTTGGATTACCTGCCTTATATATTTTTTGTATTGCAAAGCTATAAAAACAATATTATTCATATCAATGATAACGGACTATAATAAAACAGTCAAGGGATATTATAATAAGTAGATAACGATGATTTATTAGTTATCGGAAAAAGGAATGGAGTGAAAGAAATGAAGCGTCTTGAGAAGTTTCTGAGACCTTACCGCAGAGAAAGTATTTTGGCACCGCTATTCAAATTATTAGAAGTCGTGTTCGACCTTATGGTTCCGGTTGTGGTAGCTCAGATTATTGATGTGGGCGTTGCGAAGAATGACTGTGGATATATTGTGGAAATGTTCTTCGTATTACTACTCATGGCAGCAGTCGGACTGTTGTGCAGCTTTACCGCACAGTTCTTTGCTGCAAAGGCAAGTGTCGGATTTGCGACCAGCGTCAGACAGGCAATGTTCGACCATATCCAGAGACTGTCATTTACAGAACTGGATACGCTCGGAACGGATACGCTGATCACAAGACTGACAGACGATGTGAACCAGGTACAGAATGGAATTAACATGGGACTGCGTCTGTTGCTGAGAAGTCCGTTTGTCGTAATCGGTGCGATGGTGATGGCATTTACCATCAATGTGCGCTGTGCACTGATCTTTGTAGTGACAGTACCGATCCTGTTTGTCGTTGTATTTTCGATTATGCTGATCAGTATTCCGCTGTTCAAGAAAGTACAGGCAGGTCTGGACCGTGTGACAGGACTTACAAGAGAGAGAATCTGACAGGTGTCCGTGTCATCCGTGCATTCTGCAGGGAAGAACAGGCGGTGGAAGAATTCGAAGAAGGAAACAGAGAACTTACAAGATTGAATGAGTTCGTAGGAAGAATTTCTGCCCTTTTGAATCCGCTCACGTATGTATTGATTAACGGAGCAACTGTGTTACTGATCGCACGTGCCGGAGTGCAGGTCAATATCGGGAATCTGCAGCAGGGACAGGTAGTAGCGCTGTATAACTATATGGCACAGATTATCGTAGAACTGATCAAGCTGGCATCCCTGATCATTACGTTGAACAAATCAATGGCTTGCGCAGACCGTGTGTCCGGTATTCTGGATGTGAAGTCCAGCATGGAATACAAAGTGGCGGCTGAGCAGATGAAGAATGAACAGATAAATGTTGATCAAAGAAAATATGGGACAGACGGCGAGAATGAACAGGCCGACAGTAATCTGGCAGTTGAATTCAACCACGTCACCTTCACATACGAAGGTGCCGGAGCATCCAGCTTATCGGACATCACCTTCCGTGCGAAGAAAGGACAGACGATCGGAATCATCGGAGGAACCGGAAGTGGTAAGAGTACACTGGTCAGCCTGATCCCGAGATTCTATGATCCACAGGAAGGAACGGTAAAAGTAAATGGTATCAATGCAAAGGACTATCCGCAGGGAGAACTTTGCAGTGAGATCGGAGTGGTACAGCAACGTTCCATCCTGTTCAAAGGAAGTATCCGCGATAATCTGAAGTGGGGCAATGATCAGGCTTCAGATGAAGATCTGTGGAAAGCAATCACAATCGCTCAGGCAAAAGATATTGTAGAAGCTAAGCCTGGAAAGCTTGATTTTGAAGTGGAACAGAACGGACGCAACCTGTCCGGAGGACAGAAACAGCGTCTTACGATCGCGCGTGCACTGGTCAGCAAGCCTGAGATATTGATTCTGGACGACAGTTTAAGTGCGCTGGATTTTGCGACAGACGCAGCGCTTCGTAAAGCAATCGGTGAACTGGAAGGCAATGTGACAACCTTCCTGGTATCTCAGAGAATTTCCGGTATCCGTCAGGCAGACAAGATCCTGGTTATGGAGGACGGTGAGCTGGCAGGACAGGGAACCCATGAAGAACTGATGGAGACTTGCGAGACCTATCAGGAGATCTATTATTCACAGTTCCCGGAAGAACGTCCGGCTGCAGTTAAATCTTCAAAGGAAACCGGAAAAGATTTGGACAAAGCGGATAAAATGACAGAGAAAGCAGAGAAAGGAGCGGCAGAGTAATGAAGAAATTATTAAAGCTCATAGGGAAATATAAGATTTTCCTTGGATTCAGTGTCATCTTTGCTGCGATCTCTGTAGTATTGCAGTTATATGTGCCGGTTTTATTCGGTGATGCAATTGATGAAGTTGTATCGGCACATCAGGTGAACTTTGATATGATGTGGTATTATCTGAAGCAGATTCTGATTTTTATCGTGATATCAGCATTTGCTACGTGGTTCATGAATCTGTTGAACAACCGGATGACTTACCGGATCGTGCAGGATATCCGTTCACAGGCAATCCGTCATATCCAGGTACTGCCGTTGTCTTATCTGGATCAGCACAGCACCGGAGATATTGTAAGCCGTGTCATTGCAGATACAGATATCTTATCCGATGGTCTGTTGTTGGGATTTACACAGTTGTTTTCAGGAATCGTGACGATTGTTGTGACACTGATTTTCATGTTCTCTAAGAATGTGTGGGTAACACTGCTGGTGATCGTACTGACACCATTTAGTTTCGTAGTGGCGAAATTCATTTCTTCCAGATCTTATACGATGTTCCGGAAGCAGAGTGAGACCAGAGGACGGCAGACCGCACTGATTGAAGAAATGATCGGCGGACAGAAAGTAGTAAAAGCATTTGGGTACGAGAAAGAATCATCCAGAAGATTTGATGAGATTAATAAAGAACTGCAGAACTACAGCCAGAAAGCAGTGTTCTACAGCAGTTTAACGAACCCGTCCACACGATTCGTCAATAATATCATTTACGCCGGAGTGGCTTTACTTGGAGCATTTCTGATACCGGGCGGCACGTTGACGGTCGGAGGACTTTCTGTACTGTTAGCGTATGCGAACCAGTATATGAAGCCGTTCAACGATATCAGTTCGGTAGTCACAGAGATGCAGAATGCGCTGGCATGTGCGGACCGTATCTTTGATCTGTTAGAGCAGAAAGAAGAGACATTGGATGCGGAAGGAGCATTTGCTACAGTTGATGGCAATGTTACAATCGACGATGTGGCATTTAGTTATGATAAAGAAAAAAGAACTGATCGAGAACTTCAATCTGGATGTAAAACCGGGTATGCGTATTGCAATCGTTGGTCCGACAGGATGCGGTAAGACGACATTTATCAACCTGCTGATGCGTTTCTATGATGTAGATGAAGGAAAGATCCTGGTGGATGGAAAGGACATCCGGGAGGTATCCAGACATGCCCTTAGAAGCAGCTTTGGTATGGTGTTGCAGGATACCTGGATCAAGAGCGGAACCGTAAGAGACAACATCTGCTTTGGAAAACCGGATGCAACCGATGAAGAGATCATTCGTGCAGCGAAGGAAGCAAGAAGCTGGGAATTCATCCGGAGACTTCCAAAAGGTCTGGACACGGTGCTTCACGAAGACAGTATCAGCCAGGGTCAGAAGCAGCTTCTGTGTATCACAAGAGTCATGCTCTGTCTGCCGCCGATGTTGATTCTTGATGAGGCGACATCAAGTATCGATACCCGTACCGAACTGCAGGTACAGGAAGCATTCGATAAGCTGATGAAAGGAAGAACAAGCGTTTTTATCGTGGCACACAGACTTTCGACGATACGGAATGCTTCGTTAATCTTAGTTATGAAAGACGGTAAGATCAACTTAATACGCTATCCGGCAACGGAAAAAGCAGAAGATATCGAAGCGGCAAAAAGAAGAGTTTCTTTGCTCTGGGAAGTTCTCAAACTGGCACTTAGGCGGAAAATATTTTTCAGTTATGCGCCTAAATCTCACTAATCAGTAATGGAATGGAGAAAATCTGTAGAAGGAATGTGCTATAATATTCCCAAAACAGCTGCCGGTGAAGAAGAACAGAGGGGGACCGAAATTTTTAACAGTATATGATTACAGAGAAATCATGCCAAATGTGATGGCAGGAGTATCCATGCGAACAGCGGTGAAAGATACCTGAACGGCGGATACGTCTGATGGACGAAGAAGAAAGAACAGATTTGAAAGAAAGAAAATAATTAAAGAGAATGGAAGTACATTATAACAGGGGAGTAAATGTCAGATGACGATCAAAGAAATTGCCAAACTGGCAGGAGTATCCAGCGCAGCGGTGTCAAGATACCTGAACGGCGGATACGTCAGTGACGAGAAGAAAGAACAGATTAAAAAAGTAATTGATGAGACCGGCTATCAGCCATCGGCGCAGGCGCGTATGCTTAGAACCAAGAAAGCGTGTCTGATCGGGGTGGTTGTACCAAAGATTAATTCAGAATCCATCAGCCGGATCACGGCAGGAATCGAAAAGGTTCTTTCGGAGCGGAATTACCAGATGCTGCTTGCCGGAACGGATAATACACCGGTGAAGGAAATAGAGTATATGCGTCTGTTCGAGAATTATCCGGTAGACGGGATTATTCTTGTGGGAACGATGATCACGGCGGAATACCGGAGATTTCTGAAAGAATCGAAAGTACCGGTGGTTGTGATTGGTCAGCATACGAAATATGCGAACTGTATTTATCATGATGATTACGGCGCAGGGGAGGCCATGGGATGTGCGGTTGCGGCAAAGAGCCGGAAAGAGATTGCATATATCGGAGTATCAAGAGAAGATAAAGCAGCTGGAGCGGCCAGAGAAGATGGATTCCGGGAAGGTCTGAAAAGGTCGGGAAAAGAATTAAAAGACGGATATTATAAGGTGGCGGAGTTCACGACAGAATCCGGATATGAAAAGGTTCTGGAATTATTGAATGAAAAACATGACATCGATATCATATCATGCGCCACTGATACAATCGCAGCCGGGGCAATCGAAGCGATTCATACTTATGCCGGAAGTCAGATTCCGAAGAATGTAGAAGACACAGGATCCAGATTCCGTTATATATTAGAAAATACATCGATTCAGGTTACCGGATTTGGCGATAATCAGCTTTTAAAGGCGGTAACAGGTGGAATACCAACAGTGCATTTTGGCTATAAGACCAGTGGAATCGGGGCGCAGAACTCCTGTTGGATGTAATAGAAAGGGAGATAAGGTGAAACACCATGTTGTTATCAAGAACATCATGGTGTTTCTTTTTCTCTGTAAAATGTACAGAGAAATCCAGGCTGACAGATACTATATCTTAAGTGTTATGTGATAATCTTTCGCGAAAAGCTGTTGGAGTAAATGTAAAAGTTTCTAAAAAACTTTGCTAAAGTAATAAGTACTGGAATATCCAAGCATAGAGGCGATACTGGTAATAGGAATGTCCGGATTTTTTAAAAGCTGCAGTGCTTTATTCATTCGTATTTCAAGCAGCAACTCTGAAAAACCTTTGTTTGTATTTTTTTCTTCAGAATTCGAATTACCTGACGTTCACTGTAATTGAAAGAAGAGGCAAGTTGTGAAAGTGTAATGTGCTGATAATGAATCTGCATATAGTTTAAGAGCGCACGAAAACTTTCATCGGACCGGTTCATGTATGAGGTTGAAAAAAAGGCATTATTTTCATAAGAGCGCATAAGTTTCAGTATGAATTCCATAACGAGTAATTCAATCATCTGATCGTTATATTTTTTAGAGAATTCTGCCACTCTCTGTAAATTTCCAGGATAAGATTTTCTAATGTCGTATCATTGTGACAGTGCCAGATGATGTATCCATTGGAAGCGCCATAAATGGCATTGGAAAAAATAGTGGCCAGGTAATTGTTGTTATTTAATAACGGGAAGAAAGCCGTATCAAATGTAGTTGTGCGAATGATAAGATCAATGATGATGCTCCCGGAATTATGTGTACAGAATGTATGGGATAGTCCAGGTGGACATAAAATGATATCTCCATCCATCAAGGAAACGGAAGTCTCGTTATCGATGAAAATACTGGAGTCACTTTTCATTACGTAATTAATTTCTATAAACTGATGTGAATGCAGTAACAGCGGCATGTAGCGGAGGTTCTTCAGAACACACACATTTTTATCATGTGGAATGAAAAAATCTTCGGATAAATATGTGGAAGAACCATTTAAGAAAAATGGGTTATCAGGAAACTTTTGTTTCCATTCCTGTTCGAGTAAATGGAGAAGATAGTTATAGTCGTGTTCATTCCGGGCGGGAGTTATGATCTTATCCTGATAGGAAGGGAATTTTTCAAGGAAATTTTTTAAAAATGATTCTATAGGATTTAATTGCAATAAGCTGTTTGTATTTGTCATTATATACCACTCCTTGTCATTTCATTTTTTCATGAAATAATGTCACAAAATTTGTGACATTGCATATTATAATCGGTTCAGAATGAAAAAACAAGGAGGATTTAACGAATGAAAAGAGAGAAATTGAAATGGTCAACCATAATTTCTTACGCACTGGCATATGGAAGTGGATATCAGATTATGGGATCTTTAGTTGGTGCATATTTGATGATTTTTTTGACAGATACATTTGGAGTACCGGCTGCAGCAGTAGGAGTGATCACAGTAGTCGCATCGATATGGGATGCTGTCAATGATCCGATGATGGGTGCGATTGCAGACCGGACGAACACAAGATGGGGAAAATACAGACCATATTTCTTATTTGTACCGGCTGCATTGACGGTGGTAGTTGTACTTTTTTTATTTGCAAATCCGAATATTGGTACAACCGGAAAAATCATATGGACAGCAGTCTTTTATATTTTGTACGGAATGCTCAGAACTGCCATTGAAATTCCAAGTGGTGCACTTATCAATGCTGTTACAGATGAACCTTCAGAGCGAAACAAAATGATCAATGCGTATACGATGGTCATGGGAATCTGTACGACGATAGCAACATCCTTTGGACTGAGCCTGGTATCATTCTTTGGTGGAAAAAATACATCTAAAGGTTATATGATCGTTGTGGGAATTGCAGGGGTTTTGATGACAATTACCTGTTGGTTATGCTTTGCAACAACAAAAGAAACCTGTATAAAAGAAACAGAGAAGAAACCGTTACTGGAAGAGATAAAAACGTTGTTTCGCGTAAAGGGACTTTTGTATACAATTTTGGTATGGCTTGCAGCGTATATTTCATACTGTGTTATGATGTCTTCATCTGTATATTACATTATGTACTGTCTTTGCAGACCAGATCTTATTTCTGTATATATGCTTGATATTTCTGTTATAGGTTTGTTGGGAATTATAATTGTGATTCCTGTATTTTTGAAAATATTTAAGAAAACTGAGAAAGCGTTTGCGGCTTCACAGGTTATAGTTGCAATTAGCAGTATCATAATTATTATTTTTAAAGAAAATATAGCAGTTATATTTGTATGCTCGGGGGATTGCGTCAATGTTTGCCACAGCATCAATGCCGTTTAGTGCAATGATTATGACTGAGATGACGGATATGATTCTGTTGGACTCTGGGCGCATCATGAATGGAACAATGGCAGCTTTAAAGGGATTTTCAAATAAGGCAGGTATTGCAGCAGCAAATGCAGCGGTCAGCTTTTTACACTTGCTGCAACTGGATATATTGCCAATGCTGTAGGAAAAGAACCGCAGGCTGTAATAAATGGTATTACAGCAGTCAGATTTGTAGTTCCGGCTGTTTGCGCAATTGTTATTATATTGGCGTTGTTCAAATATCCAGTGACAGAGGAAAAAAAGAAGAAAAATCGGAAAGTTGTATGAAAAAGGACAGGAGAAATAGCTGATGAAGACAGATGAAATCAATATACGTGATCCGTACATATTGTGTGATAACGGAATATATTATCTATACGGAACAAGAGCAGAAACATGTTGGGGAAAAGCAGAAGGATTTGACTGTTATAAAAGTAAAAATTTAATTGACTGGAGGAACCAGTGGAAATATTCAAGGCGCCAGAAGGGTTCTGGGCAGATAGATGTTTTTGGGCACCGGAATGTTGGAAATATAATGGAAAATATTATCTTGTGACAACATTTGCGAATGAGTCACATAAAGGGATTCAGATCCTGAAATCTGACAGGCCAGATGGTAAATTTGAGATAATGACAGAATCAGCAATCACACCTACAACTTGGAATTGTATCGATGGAACATTATATATAGAAGGAGAAAGAGTATTTCTTATATTTTCACATTCTTTTGAAGATGTAAAAAAGGAGATATGTGCATTGCAGAATTATCTTCCGACCTTTTGAATATAAAATCTGAAATTACGACACTTTTTTCGGCAGAAGAGGCACTATGGGCAAAGCCGATTCCATTTGCAAAGGTTGAATTTGGAATGGAGGGGGATGTATATTTTACGGATGGTCCGTCTGTATATAAGAAGAAAAACGGACAGCTTGTCATATTATGGTCCAGTTGGGGGAGAAAATGGATATACGGTAGGACAGACTGTATCGGAATCAGGAAACATACAGGGACCATGGACGCATGTAGATAAACCGGTATTTGAAAGAGATGGCGGTCACGGAATGTTTTTGAAACAATAGAAGGCGAAAGACAATATACGTTACATTATCCAAACCGAAAAGGAGAAGAGCATCCAGTGTTTATGAAAATAGAAGAATCAGAAAAGGGTATCGTGATTATAGTAGAGAAAAAATGAGGTGTCACATGATTTTGTGTCACCTCATTTTTTCTTCATACCAAAGTATGCAAGAGAAGCTGCCGGTGGCAGGTTCTCTGTATATGCAGGGAAAGGTTGAATTTGGTAAGAAAATACTGCGAAAAAATTACATCAAGAGACATAAAAACTTTTCAAAGTTAACACCATCGTTTACAGGAACTCGTTCCTTTGAGGAATCGATCAATGCCTGCTCGAGAAACTTCCCGGCAGTTTGCATAGTATCTGTAAGAGAATCCCCTCTGGCAAGTCCGCCTGTAATGCAAGAGGCGAAGAGATCTCCGGTGCCGGAATAACTTCCACTGCAACAAGGACAGGATGAGAGATGATAAATATCGTTATCGATCAAAAGATTCCCGATTTTATGTATACCTGTTTCGTCTGTAAAGTGGATACCGGTAATGATGATTTTCTTTTGGTGGTTTTTCGGTAAGAGCCAGGCTGGCAGTCTGTATTTTTCGACCAGAAGAAAGGTGTCTGCTGTCTGGAAAGTATCCAGAAAGTACATGATCTGTTCAATCTGGCAGACACTGGCAACATAACCAGTATAGATTCCGGAAAAAAAGTGCCTAGTTTCTTCCATTCTGGCGGAAATAATCCATCTTATCGGTAAAATCATAACAGTAGTAGCTGGGGTATTCTGTTTGTGAACTTAAAATGGCGGTAGGGAGTGGACAGGCCTGGATTCCCATCGCAGATAATACGGAGATGGCAGCAGTCAGGGAACAGCGTCCAAGTCCGGACAGATCATTGATTACAGCAACTTTTTTTGTCATAAAGAAATCCTCATTTTCTGATGTATTGTAAATATGTAATAATTATACCATTATAAAAAGAAGAAAGAAACGGCCAGAGAAAAGGAAGACTTGCAGGCCACCAGAGCACAATTAAAAAAATAATTTAAAAAATTTTGAAAAAAAGTTGTTGACAGATAGAAAACGTTGCGCTATAATTAATTTCGTTGCTGAGGTACATAAATAACTGAGGCAAACAAAAATGAATATGTGGGCGTAGCTCAGCTGGATAGAGCGTCTGGCTACGGACCAGAAGGTCGGGAGTTCGAATCTTCTCGCGCACGTACGAGAAACCCTTGTTTGATATTAAGTCGGACGAGGGTTTTTTTTTTGCTGTTCCGAAGCGGATGTTTCAATTCAGATGACCGGGACAGTATTGACATAATTTGGGCAACTGTGTTAAGGTTACATAGTAAATTTAATCAAGATTGTGTGAGGTGTCAGTCAGGATAGAAGGATTCAGAATAATTTGTGGAAAGAATGATCTGACTGGTGAAAAGGGAAACAGGTGAGAATCCTGTACGAACTCGTCACCGTGTTTTTGCAAGCAGAAGCTACAGATACCCACTGGGAGAACCGGGAAGGGAGCAGATGTGTCAGAGCAATAAGCCGGGAGACCTGCCTTTCGCAGTACAGGAACGAAAAAGTTCAGGCCACGAGGAATTGGCAGTACGAAATGGATCACAGAACTGTATGATATGGTATAATACAGTTTTATTTTCGTTGTCTTCGTTTTCTGACGGAGGCTTTTTTTTTGATTTTTTGCCATATATTCTGACGGAGCTGACGGTGGCTGGGTTTTTTGTATCTCGTGCATTGACAATCGGAAAAACAGGAGGTAGAAAGAAATGAAAAAAGAAACTGGTAGTAGTATTATTATCAGCAGCTATGTGTGTAGCAGCATTTGGCGGATGTGGTTCCAAAAGGCAGACAGTTCAGACACAGCAGCAAGAAGACTGCAGAGAATTCATCAAAAGAGGACGATCAGAAAGCCGCAGATGAAGTAGCAAAGAAGATTGATGCCATCTATGTGTTCAGGAAAGAAACGACAAGACGGATGAGCAGTGTAAAGAAGCGAAAGAAGCGTGGGACAAATTGACAGATGCACAGAAAGAACTTGTAGAAGGTGAAAATGCTGATCCGGATTATTTCGGAAGAGATACAGGAGATGCTTCCCAGGATGATCCGTTAAATGAAGATGATATCGGGGAAAAGGAACTTCCTGGTAGTAAGTTTCGGAACATCTTTTTAATGCAAGCCGTGCAGCCGATATCGGTGGAGTTGAAAAAAGCACTTCAGGCAGCCAATCCCGACTGGTCTGTAAGAAGAGCATTCACAGCACAGATCATCATCAATCATGTACAGGCAAGAGATGGCGAGAAGATTGATAACGTAGATCAGGCTTTAGAGCGTGCAGTAAAGAATGGTGTAAAGAAACTGGTTGTACAGCCTACACATCTGATGCATGGTGCAGAATATGATGAGTTAACAGAAACAGTAAATAGTTACAAAGATAAATTTGAATCTGTTAAAATCGCAGAACCACTTCTCGGAGAAGTTGGATCGGATGCAACAGCAATCAATGAAGACAAGGCTGCAGTAGCTAAGGCAATCACTGCAGAAGCAGTAAAGACAGCAGAATATGACAGCCTTGATGCAGCAGCAGCAGGATGGCACAGCATTTGTATTCATGGGACATGGAACATCAGATGAAGCAAAGATCAGCTATTCCCAGATGCAGACACAGATGGAAAAGCTGGGATATAAGAATGTATTCATCGGAACAGTAGAAGGTGAACCGGAAGAAACTTCCTGTGAATCTGTTATCGAAAAAGTAAAAGATGCCGGATATAAGAATGTAATTCTTCGTCCACTGATGGTTGTTGCCGGAGATCATGCGAACAATGACATGGCCGGAGATGATGATGATTCATGGAAGAGCCAGTTTGAGGCATCTAAGAACTTTGACAGTGTAAAAACACAAATTGCAGGTCTTGGAGAAATCGATGCAATCCAGCAGTTATATGTTGCTCATACAAAAGCAGCCATGGATGCACAGTAAGAAAAATAATTAAAGGGAGATAACAATGTTGAGAAAGAGATTGATGGCAGTTGTGCTGTCTGCAGTAATGACAGCTGCAATATTCACAGGATGTGCAAGTAAGGATGACAGCAGCAAATCAGACAACAAATCAGCCAAGACAGAACAGCAGAAGTCTGATGCAAAAAAGAAGAAAAATCAAAAGATTCAAAGTCCGAAGCAGCAAAGGCGCCGATCGAGGATGGAACCTATACTGCAGAATTTAAGACGGACAGTACGATGTTTCATGTAAATGAAACAAATGAAGGAAAAGGTACACTGACTGTAGAAGATGGAAAGATGACGATACATATCAGTCTCGTATCAAAAATATCGTGAATCTCTTCCTGGTACAGCAAAAAGAGGCTCAGAAAAAAGGTGCAAAATTTTTAGAACCAACCACAGACAAAGTTACATACAGCGATGGAACGACAGAAGAAGTCTATGGATTTGATGTTCCGGTTCCGGCGTTAGATGAAGAATTTGATCTGGCGTTGATCGGAACAAAGGGCAAATGGTATGATCACAAGGTAAGTGTGTCAAACCCGGTAAAAGCTGAATAAAATGTATGAATAAAACTCTTATTTCCCATATATTGTACAGACTACAAAAGGTGGGGAATAAGTTTTTTTTTGTATCAAACAATGCAAAGATACATAAAAATAGTAAAAATGCATAAAAAAGTAAGAATTACTGGACTTTTATGTTAAAATGCACTAATATTGAATTAACGGTAAAACGGAATAAAAAACAGGAAGGAAATAAGCGAATGAAAGGAAATGTAATTGTAGGACAATCTGGGGGACCAACTGCAGCGATCAATGCCAGTCTTGCCGGTGTATACCGGACAGCAAAAGATCGTGGAGCAAAGAAAGTGTATGGAATGCTGCACGGAATTCAGGGATTAATGCAGGAAAAATATTGATCTGTCGGATCATATCAAGACCAGAACTGGATGCGGAATTATTAAAGAGAACACCGGCTGCATTCTTAGGTTCCTGCCGGTATAAACTTCCGGAGATACATGAGAACCGGGAAGTTTATGATAAGATTTTTGAAATTCTGGATAAACTGGATATTGAAGTCTTTATTTATATCGGCGGAAATGATTCCATGGACACGATTAAAGAAGTTATCGGATTATGCAATTGTGTTTGGACATTCCATCCGGTTTATAGGATGTCCGAAGACAATTGATAATGATCTTGCAGTTGACAGATCATACACCGGGATTTGGAAGTGCGGCAAAATATATCGGAACGTCTATGAAAGAGATCATCCGTGACAGTTTCTGCCTGGAATATGAAAAAAGGCGTGGTATCTATCGTCGAAATAATGGGAAGAAATGCCGGATGGCTGACCAGGTTCCACTGCATTGTCAAAGGGAGAGGACTGTGACGGACCGGATCTGATCTATCTGCCGGAACTTCCATTTGATCTTCAGTTATTTGGAGAAAAGATCAAACAATTATTACAGGAGAAAACATCTATTGTTGTTGCAGTATCAGAAGGAATCCGTACAGAAGATGGAACTTATGTATGTGAACTTGGCAACAGTATTGACTTTGTAGATGCATTTGGACATAAGCAGTTATCCGGAACAGCATCTTACCTTGCAAGTTATATTGCAGGGGAGATCGGATGTAAGACACGTGCGATTGAATTAAGTACATTACAAAGAGCTGCATCTCACGCAGCCTCAAGAGTTGATATACTGGAAGCATATCAGGTTGGAGGAGCAGCGGTAAAGGCAGCAGACGAAGGAGATAACGGAAAGATGGT
>VOFC01004213.1_pt1 | contig 17922 bp, 23 predicted proteins | sample 5384161 | NCBI WGS metagenome assembly VOFC01 (sample SAMN12384722, study PRJNA508395) | human gut metagenome | isolation source: healthy gut B | host: Homo sapiens
ACCGGAAATCATATACGAGGATGAAGCCATTCTTGTCTGTCACAAACCGGCGGGCGTTGCAACACAGACGAAACGTCTCGGACAGAAAGATATGGAAAGTATTTTTAAAAAATTATATTGTGGGAAAAAACGTGTGGAAGGCAGCACACAGCCACCCTATATTGGAATTGTTCACCGGTTAGACCAGCCGGTTGAGGGCGTGATGGTATATGCCAAAAACGCCTCAGGCGGCTGCAAAACTAACGGCACAGATAAAGAATCGCTTTGTGGGCAAACATTATTATGCGCTGGTGCAACTTCCGGAGGGCAAACATTCCATGGAAGAAATCGGGTTGACCGAAAAGGGAGTTTTGGAAAATGAAATTGTTTTTGATGCGAAGAAAAATATCTCTTCAATTACCTCGCAGAAGACTAAAAATACCAAGCATGCACTTTTGAATTATGAGGTTGTTGCGCAGAAAGGACAAAAGGTGCTGCTGGATATTACACTTCATACAGGCAGACATCACCAGATTCGTGTGCAGCTGGCATATGCGGGAATTCCGATTGTGGGAGATGTGAAATACGGAAATTGCCCGGCAGAGCAACTGGGATTGTGTTCTTACCGGATCACCTTTACGCATCCGATAACGGGCAGAAAAAATGGACTACAAAATTATGCCGGAAAATGAGAAAAATCCGTATGCTTTTGGAGACGGTAAAAAGTGCGTGAATCTTGACAAAAACAGGGGTTTGTCATACTATATATTTTAGTGTTTAAGTTATTTATCAGACACAAAAAAAAAGGATTGCAGGGGAGTAATCCATGATTGATAAGTATTATAACGGTGTAATTGAACAGGTATACAACCGTGTGGGAAAAACAGAGAGAAACATTGTTATGGCAAGCTATAATAATGATTTTTCAATTGAAAATTTAGAGATGATAAAGCGTTATCAGGAAAACGATGATAGCGTTTTTTTTTACTTGGCATGAGTTTGGATACCGTGAATTAACGGGGGCTTATGAACCGTTTTTTGGACACCATCTGCGATATGTTCCGGAAGTATCGAGATGGCGATTTTGACACATTTCTAACAGAATGTGGTGTATATGAACTACATAGAGAAGTGTTTCGCAGTTATTATGAAAATGGAATCTGTGAGAGGGAGGAGGGAGTTCTGCTCAACGAAGTAGAATATGAGCAGGGCCGTATGACAGAGGCTATCGCAGCGATGCTGAAAGCTTTGGCAAAAACACATCCGATTGTTCTTGTAATTAATCGTTTTCAGATGGCCAGCCGGAGTGCATTTGAACTGGTTTATGCACTTATTACGAATCCCGATCCGAATATTGGTCTTGTGCTTGGAGTAAACGATTCTGTCGGACGATGGGAGTCTATTGCGGAAGTTTGGGATGGTATCGTTGAGAGCCTTGAAGATCACAGTCAGCTGTATCATATCGGATCTTCCAACCGCCGCAGGACGGAACTGAAAGAAGAACTTCCTTTAGTTGAAGGCTATACAGACAATGTATATGTAGATGAGAATTATGAAAAAGTATTCGAAAAGTTGCAAACATTGTAGAATTTCTCGATTATGATCAGGCAAAACGTTATTTTCAAGGGGTAGAACATAAGATTAAATTTGAAGATGCAAAGATGGAAATTTCATGCAAACGTGCTTTCTATCTTTTGTATGCCAGAACCTCTATTTTGCTGGGAGAATTATCGAAAGCACTTGAGCTTGTTTCAGAAGCGACACACATGAGTCCGGAAGAAAATGAATCTATGTATCGTTCCCAGTGTGATTTCCTTCGTGCAACCTGCTATATGTATCAGGGAAAACTGGAAAAAGCGGAGAAGTATGCAAATCTTGCATATGGGCATGCTATGGAAAGCGGAAATGCAAAGCAGGTATTTCGGGCAGAACTTTTTAAAAGTCATGACCAGAATGTCAGGCTGGTATAATATCTTTTTCTGTGTGCAGGATATTCCGATTGAGGCAGAACTCATCGAAAAGCTGATGCAGTATGGATACAGAAATCATCTGGCACATATTTACATATATGCATATGACAATCATCCAAAGGTTGTAGCAAAGGCATATCGTTCGGAAGCTGCGTTGTTTTACTTCAGCAAGGGAGTAGCTTTGGCAAAGAAAATCGGAAATGAGCAGCTGGTATATGATGCTTACCAGAAAAATATCATGATCGCAGCCACAAATGGAATGAATGAGATTGCATTATTGTATTCTGTGCGCACTTATGAGTTTATGAAATCCAGGGGAAGTTTTTATACTGGTAGACTGATGTCCGGAATTGGCTATAATCTTAGTGCTATGGGAAAAAATGAGATGGCACAACAGTATTATAACCGTGCAATTGAAATCTTTTACGAGTTGCGGCTGCCGGAAGATATTGCAGAAGTATATTACAATCGTGCCTTGAACTATATTATGCAGGAGCGTTATGCAGATGCGGAGCATGACCTGTTGATTTCCATGAAAGTAATTGAAAAGTTACATCTGAACAGTCTGCGGGTATGCAATCTGTCAAAACTGTATGCATTGCTGGCATTAGCAGGTATTTCACGGAAGGATCGTTTTACCTGTGAACGGTATCTGTTAAGCTGCCGTCAGTTTTTAAATTATATTGTAGAAAAAGAAAAGAAAAATAATAATGAAGAAATCATTCATGATTATGCCCAGTGCGATGATGATATGTTTCTTTATACATTTGCGCAGGCACTTCTGAATCAGTATGATGGTAATTTTGAAGGGGCATATGATAATTTTGAGAAGGCAGAACATTTTCTTGCGCAGGCAGAGGGAAATGAATTTTTCAGTTACCGTATTTTCCGACAGGCAAGAATGAATCTGTTCCGACAGACTGGACGTACGCAGCTGTATGAGAGGGAAGAAGAATTGCTGCGCCAGCATGAAGAGATGTGTTCGGAGATGGAAAGTTCTGTGCAAATGGACATGTTACAGGAGATTGAGCCGGAAAATGACAGTAGTTCCTGCAGAGTTTCAGAGACAAGCATTGAAGCGTTGATTAAGCAGGAAGGATTGGCAAAAGATTTCCAGAGCACCAAGCGGCAGATGGAGTTTCTTTCTACGTGGCAGAAACTGATTGATGTCACAAACCAGCAAGTTCCGGTAATGGTGCAGAATGCAATCAGTTGCTTTATCAATCATTTTAATCTTGATTGCGCTTTGTACATCTGTTATCAGGATCGTAAACCAAATGTGTTATACAATGATACCGGACGCAATATGTCCGATGAAGTATTACGCGGCATCAATCATGCCATCAAGGAATATCCGCAGGGATTTGTTGTATCCAAGATAGGTGAAGGATTTTTTGAACATCAGGATATGATTTCTTACTTTGGTGTGGATGATGTCTGTTCATTTGTGGCAGTGCCATTTATGAAAAACGGAACACTTACGAGCCTTTTGATCGCATATGTGCGAATGAAAGATAACTGGCATGGTTCTATTGAACGTTATATGCTCAATGAAGATGACCTGAATATTTATCAGCTGCTTTTTCGCGAGATGGAATATTCCATCAATCGAATCGAGGCATATGAGAAGGCATATGAGATGAATCGTAAACTTCAGGCGGCTGCAGTTACTGATATATTGACTGGAATTTATAACCGTGCAGGAATGTATCAGCAGCTTGGCAAGATAGAAGAACAGTTAAAAGGAAAATCTGCAGGGCGTGACATAGGGCTGATGTTCATCGATCTGGACAATTTCAAACATTACAATGACACATACGGACATGATGTGGGAGATCTGATTCTCAAAGAGATGGCACTCATTTTCAAACAGGTCAGTCAGGGAAAAGGATTTGTCAGCCGGTTCGGCGGAGATGAGTTTATTATCATACTTGAGACGAAGGACAAGGATACGCTTGAAAAAATAGCGAAGGACATCTATGCGCGAATTGATGCGAATGCTGGATTTAAAAAGCAGATTGAAGAGTATTTAGGGCATGAGATCACTGTAGATGCAGGTCGGCTGATCACATGTTCCATTGGTATTGCAAGTGCTGCAAATGTACATAATGAGGATGAAATTAATGAATTGATCCGTAAAGCGGATGATCTGCTATACACGGTTAAAATGGGAGAAAAAAGGACACTATAAATTTATATGAGAATGAAGTTACCGGAACATGTTAATCGAATAATTCACCGTCTGCAAAAAAGGAAGGGTATGATGCATATGCTGTGGGTGGCTGTGTCAGGGATACTCTTTTGGGACGGGAACCAAAAGATTGGGATATTACAACTTCCGCACGTCCGGAAATTGTTAAATCATTGTTTTCTCATACGATTGATACGGGAATTCAGCATGGAACGGTAACCATAATGCTTGATCATGTAGGATATGAAGTGACCACATATCGTATTGATGGAGAATATGAAGACAGCCGGCATCCGAAGGAAGTTATTTTTACAGGGAATCTTGTGGAAGATTTAAAACGCAGGGATTTTACGATTAATGCTATGGCTTACAATGACGAATCGGGTCTTGTGGATGCTTTTGAAGGAGAACAGGATCTTAAAAAAGGCATCATTCGCTGTGTCGGGAATCCGCATGATCGTTTTGGCGAGGATGCACTTCGAATGTTACGGGCGGTTCGTTTTGCTGCACAACTTGGTTTTTCCATCGAAGAGCGGACGAAAGTTGCAGTTGCAGATTTAGCTCCTACCCTTGCAAAAGTCAGTGCGGAACGTATCCAGATGGAATTGGTGAAACTCCTGACCTCTGCAAATCCGCAGGAGATGCGGGAAGTATACGAACTAAGGTTGAGCCGTGTGTTTTTACCGGAATTTGACCGGATGATGGAGACACCACAACACAACAAACATCACATGTATACCGTCGGAGAACATACGATTCATGCATTGGAAGCGATTTCAGAGGACAAAGTACTTCGGCTTGCAATTCTGCTTCACGATGTTGCCAAACCTCTTTGCATTACAACGGATGAAGAGGGGCAGGACCATTTTAAGGGACATCCGCAGGAAGGCGCCAAAATGGCAAAAGAGATTCTTCGCCGTTTGAAATTTGACAATGATACGATTAATCATGTCTGTCTGTTTGTACGTTACCATGATGACAGGCCGGCGCTGAGCGCTACCAGTGTCCGGCGGATGATGAGCCGTATCGGTGAGGAAAACATGGAGGGACTTTTGGCAGTAAAACGTGCGGATACGTTGGGACAAAGTATGTATCAACGGAGAGAAAAAACTTGCCTATATTGATGAGTTTGAGAAATTGTATCAGCAGATAATCCGTGAGCAGCAGTGTGTCAAAAAAAAAGTGATCTGGCTTTGAATGGCCGGGATCTTATTCGTATGGGAATGCAGCCGGGCAAACAGATTGGAGCAGTATTGGATCATTTGTTTGAACTTGTATTGGAACATCCGGAGTGTAATACCAGAGAATGTCTGGAGGAAGAGGCGCATATTTTAATGACCCATCTCATATGATAGCAACACAGTATGTCATATGGGAGGGGTTTTTTTGTATAATCAGTCGGAGGCGCTGCTGGAACAGTACGACCTTGATATAAAACAGATCACAAAAAAGGAAGAGGTGCATATATCTGTGATACCAGTCAGGGATTGAAGCTGTTGATACCCTTCCGGGGATCGAAGGAGCGGGCGGCATTTTTACGGGAAGTTTTGCAGTATTTGCAGGAAGAGGGGATTGTGGCGGAACAGGTCTGCCTGACGAAAGAGGGAGAAGCATCTGTTGAGGATGAATATGGGAAGCGGTACTGGCTGAAAGATATGATTTCCGGAACGGAATGCCGGACAGGGATGGAAAATGATATGCAGCAGGCAGTGGCTCTTCTGGCACGCATTCATCGTAAATTGGCCATCTGCCCCCTGATGGTTCCGGCCTTTATGAAAACAGATCGCAATGAACCGGGAAATATCTGTCAAAGACATTATCGGGAATTGATAAAGGTGAAAAACTATGTGCACGGGAAAAAAAGCAAAAATCAGTTTGAACGTTATTTTTGGGATCAGTATACGCATTACATTGAACAAGCAAAAAAGGCGATACAGCTTCTTTCCGAGATGAAAGAGAAGCCGGACAGTTTATTGTGCCACGGAGACTTTAATCAACATAACATTGTCCGCGGACCGGATGGATTTTGTATTATTAACTATGAAAGCATGTCTTGTAATCTGCAGATTGCGGATCTTGCAAATTTTCTTCGCAAAATACTTGAAAAGAATCATTGGAATCCGGAAATTGGAATGCGTCTGATAGATATTTATGCCAGAGAGAGAACAATTTCCAGGGAAGAGAGACAGATGCTTTCGGTAATTCTTTTGTTTCCGGAAAAATTCTGGAAAATCTCTAATCATTACATAAATTCGCACAAAGCATGGGTTTCGGAACGGGATATTGAGAAAATAAGGCAGATGATTGAATTAGAGCCTGCGCGCAGCATCTTTTGGAGAAGTTATTTCAAAATAATTAAGAATCATGTATACTAAAGCTATGAATAAAAAACAAATACATAAGACAATACAATATATCATCTGTGTTGTTTTTCTGCTGACATCGGTAATGCTGACAGGGTGCGGAAAGGAGACCGTGGATGATGGGATGACATATTTTCATCACTCTATTGCTGATCAGACAGAAGCAGACACGCAGGAGACACAAAAGGAAGAGGCCTATCTTATTACGGGGATAGATCAGACAGAAGAAAGTTTGCGCCTTTACCGTTATACGAATGGAATGGAGTATCGCTTTTATTATGGAGCAGACACACAGTTCTTAGACAAATATGGAAATCAGTCTACGTTGGCGGCATTTTCCTGGGGGCTCTTGTGACCATCGGGGAACAGACGGTGGATGGAACATTATCCGAGATACAGTTGTCGGATGAGGCATTGGTTTATGAGGATATTACGCGTTTTTCCGTGAATGAAGAGAAGAATATGCTCATGATCGCGGACAACAAATACCGTTATAAGGACAACACATTTGTGTTTTCCGGGGATGAAAAAGTGGATATAACGGACATTAAACAGGGTGATACGCTTACCGTTGTAGGAATGGACAAAGAAATTCTTTCCGTGAATATCACGACGGCGCAGGGAACCCTGAGGCTAAAAAATACGTCCTTGTTCGAAGGCAGTTTTCTGCAGCTCGGGAAGAAGATCTTTACGGAGATCACACCCGACCTGACATTACAGGTGCCCGAAGGAAAATATACGCTGACCGTTGCGAATAATGGATGGGGCGGCAGCAAAAAATTAAGATCCGGCGGGGAAAAACAACTACGGTTGATCTGAGTGAGTTAAAGGGTGATGGCCCACAATATGGAAAAATAAAATTTTCGATTGACGTGGAAGATGCCCTGCTGCTTGTGGATGGAAAGGAGACAGATGCCGGGAAGACGCTGAAACTGACCTATGGTTCTCATACCGTAACCGTGTATGCGGACGGTTATGATGCATGGAAACGGAATTTATATGTAAATTCATCGGAAGCTACAATCATTATTAAACTTAAAGATGAGGAAGGCAGTGAATCCTCCGGGACATCTACAGGTAAGAACAGTGAGAGCAGCTCAAGCAGCACGACTGAAAATTCGCAGAGCACAGAAAATAAGACAAGTGAGGGGAAGAACAGCGAAAGTCAAAAAAGCAATGATGATTCGGATGTACTGAAGGATTTGTTGTCCAGTTTATACAATACGAGTACCAATGTGTCAAAATGACGATTTTTCCACTGTTTTTTTGTATGTTTTTCAAGGCTGAAAAGCCCTAAAATATGGCATTTTTCCTTGACAAACAGTAGGAAAACAAGTATAAATAGATTTGTAAGTAATTTGAGAGAAGGAACTCAAATTATATAATATAGAATCCATAGGAGGAATTTTGACATGAACAAAGCAGAGTTAGTTGCAGCTGTAGCTGAGAAGGCTGAAATCTCAAAGAAGGACGCAGAGGCAGCCGTTAAGGCATTTACAGATGTTATTGCTGAAGAATTAAAGAAGGGTGAGAAGGTACAGTTAGTAGGATTCGGTACATTCGAGGTATCCGAGAGAGCTGCAAGAGTTGGTAGAAACCCACAGACAAAGCAGGAGATTAAGATCCCAGCTTCTAAGGCACCTAAGTTTAAGGCTGGAAAGGCTTTAAAGGATTCTTTAAACTAATTTAGGGCATAAGCAGGTGGAGCCATAATATGGCTCCACTTTTTCTATCAGGAGAAAGAATATGAGATTAGACAAGTTTTTAAAAGTATCCCGATTGATCAAGCGCCGCACGGTAGCAAATGAAGCGTGTGATGCGGGGCGTGTCATGGTAAACGGAAAGCCGGCCAAGGCATCCACCAACGTGAAAGTCGGAGATGAGATAGAAATTCTTTTTGGGCAGAAATCTGTCAAGGTTCGTGTTCTCGACATTCAGGATACTACCAAGAAAGAAGAAGCAAAAGATTTATTTGAATATGTGTCATAAGTAAAGAGGCCTTCTAATATAGTAAAACTATAGGAGGTCTTTTTTATGGAAGAGAAGGCAATTACACATCAGCACAAGATGATTCTGAACAACCGGCATACAGGGAATTTTACAGGAATATTGGATGTATTATCCTTTGATGTGAATGAGATTCTGCTTGAGACAGAGCTTGGAATGCTTCATATCAAAGGCAAAGATCTTCATGTGAACCGCCTGAATCTGGACAAGGGAGAGGTGGATATTGATGGACAGGTAGATGCCCTCAATTATTCCCAGGTACCGGGAATCGGGAAAAAAGGGTGGTATGCTTGGAAAGCTGTTTTCCTGATGCAGCCGGTATCCGGACTTGAAGTGGAAGTGATGCTGTTTGTTCAGGCAATACTTGCAGGCGCAGGTTTGTTTTTAGTTTACGATGTGCTGCGGGTCATACGACGTATTTTTTGTGCATGGAATTATCTGGGTATCTATTGAAGATGCATTGTATTGGATGATCAGTGGGTTCTGGATTTTTTCTACGCATTTGCCGGATGAATGATGGCATTATACGAGGGTATATGCTTGTGGCGGGGCTGGCAGGAGCCGCATTGTACTATGCAGTTTTCAGCAGACCTTTGATGTTCCACATAACAAAAATCATTCATTCTGCAAAAAAGCAATTGAAAAAATGAAAAATGTGGCTACAATAAGAAGAGATAAAAGGAAAGCAACGAAATCGGAGAAGAAAAATGAGTGCTAAAAAAGAAGACGCAAGAACGCCGGTACCGTAAGCATTACAATTATTGTACTCGCATTTCTTGCAGTTATGGCTGTACAAATATGCAAATTAAAACAAAAGGACAGTGATTATCAGGCGAAGGAAGCGGAACTTCAGCAGGAAAAGCAGGATGAAACGCAGAGATCTTCGGAACTGGATGATCTTGAGGAATACATGAAGTCCTCACAGTATATTGAGGATGTAGCGAAGAGTAAGCTTGGGCTTACTTACAAGAACGAAATTATTTTCAAGGAAAAAAGAGAAGTAGGGAAAGAATTTGGGCTGACCAGATTCTTTCTTTTTTATGTTCTTCATCCTACGTAAGCTCCCTCGAATCGGCAGAGGGGAGAGGTTTTGACGAAAACTTTTTCAAAAAGCACCGTAAAAATGACAAGTATTTTCAGACATGTCCCGTATAATCCATCCATGAAAAAATTACCAGTCATTGTGTGGAGGTGTGAAATGAATACAGAAAAAAAATGGATGAATGTTATGGTAAAAGTCTGCTATGGAGGAATGGGTGTGGTGTGTTCCCTGATCTGCATTATGGGATATTATCCGCTCCTGCCAGCTTTCTATGGTGCGTGTTGTCTGGAACAGAGGCGAAATATTTTATTGTACATAGGGATGTTTGCAACGATGGGGTATACGATGTCGCCGGGGGCGATGGTAAAATATCTGTTTATTCTTTTGGTGGCAGGCACCGGAATTCGCTTTTATATGTGGGCGAATCGTAAATGTGCCGGATGGACAGCTGGAATCATTGCCGGAATATGTACGATCATAATGAACTGCTCTGGAATGATATTTGCCAAATTGGAACAGCGGGAAATGATTCTTGGATTGTGTGAGGGTGTGATCGTGTGCGGGATGACGGTGGTGTTTCATTATCTGCTACAAATGTCATCGGAGATGGGGAAAGTGTTTGCTGCTCCTTTTTTGCAGAGGAAGGTTGCTATGATGCAGCCGGCAGGGGGATATGAAAGTGAAAGAATGCAGGCTTTGCGGAAGCGGTCGATGAACTTTCTGTGGCATTTGCTGCAATTGGGAAGAAAGAAGAATTGTCGAGCCACGAGAGCGTTACGGTTTTGGAAGAAGAGATTACTGCAAAAATGTGCAGCAGCTGTGATGCCTGTGCGATTTGCTGGGGAGCAGCAAAGCATGTGCATACATCAAAAATACGGCGAATGCTCCAGGCAGTGGTTGCACACAATTCGAAAGAGGATATCATAGAGAGCAATTATATGGAAAATTGCCCCTGTTATCGGGGAATGGTGGAGGAGGCTGTGTGGGCTTTTTCAAGAATGGAACTGAACGAAGCATGGTATCAGCGCCTGCAGGAAAACCGTATGGTCATTGCGGGGCAGTTAGATGCCATGGCGGATGTGATGCAGGACTGGACGAAAGGACAGAAGAATCTCGATGGAAAATCGAAGATGCTGGTGGCTTGCATTGGATTTGAGGTGCGGGGAGAGGTCTTGTGGCAGAACAGATCCATATTTACGAAGACAGGGACAAACGACGTTCCATTACTGCGGAAGTGGCAAGCAAATGGGGAGGCGGGATTCCGTCGAAGAATTATTTGCGTGCTCTTGAGAAAGCTACGGGAATGGCGTTGCGTCTGCAAAAGGATGCCAGAGCGGTTCTGACGCGTGATCCGGTCAGCATTACCGCATATGAGGACACTTGTTTTGATGCCATATCCGGGGTAGCGACAAAGGCGAAAGAGGGTGCGGCCATAAGCGGAGACAATTTCTCACTTTTTCTTTTGGAAAACGGAAGATACAATATCTGTCTGTCGGACGGTATGGGCAGCGGACCAGCAGCGAGTAAAGAGAGCGATATGGTGGTAGATCTGATGGAAAAATTCATGGAGGCGGGATTTCCTACCGATACGGCAATCCGTATGATGAATTCTGCGATGGTGCTCAAAGGAGACGACGAAAGCTATTCCACGATGGATTATGCGACGGTGGATCTGTATACGGGAAATGTGGAACTGATAAAAATCGGCGCGGCGGCCTCCTTTTTGAAACATAAAGAAGAGGTGACTTGTCTGAGCAGTTCGTCGCTTCCGGCAGGGGTGTGTATGCAGCAACTTGCAAAGCCGCAAGAGGCAAAGATGTGCCATGGGGATTTTCTTGTCATGGTAACGGATGGTGTGTTAGAATATTTGCATGTAAAAAATCCGGAAGAAAAGCTTGCGGAGATGATCAGTGAGATAAATACAGATAATGCCGGTGGTATGGCGCGGGCGTTGCTTGAACATGTTCTGCTTTTTACGGGAGGACATGCGATGGATGATATGACCATCATTGTGACCGGTATTTGGGAGAAATAATGATAGAACATATTTGTGAGTTTATGAACAAATGGCATATGGTATCTGCGGGGAAACCGTGTGATTGTTGGAGTCTCTGGTGGAGCAGATTCCATCTGTCTATGCCTGATTTTAAAAAAGAATTGTCCACACGAATGAATTTTTCACTGGAAGTTATCCACGTGGAACATGGAATCCGTGGGAAAGCGAGTAAAGAAGATGCGCTTTTTGTAAAACAGTTCTGTCAGGAACAAACACTCACATACCGGGAGTTTCCGGTGAATGTTCCGGCATATGCAAACAAACATTACATGGGGGATGAGGAAGCTGCCCGTAAGCTGCGTTATGAAATATTTGCGGAAGTTGCAAAAGAAAAAAGGAAGGTACGAAAGTTGCACTGGCACATCATATGGAGGATAATGCGGAGACGATGCTTTTTCAGCTGGCGAGAGGCAGCGGGCTTGATGGTTTGTGCGGGATGCGGCCGGTACGTACGGGCGAGGAAGGGAATGTTATATCCGCCCTTTGTTGGAAATCAGCAGGGAAGAGATTGAACAGTATTTAGGTGCGCGGGGGCAGGATTTTTTGCATGGATGCGACAAATGAGGAACTTGTATATAGCAGAAACCGGATACGACATAACATTTTGCCGCAAATGAAAGAAATTAATGCACAGGCGGTTCTCCACATGAATCAGACGGCACACAGACTGTGGGAACTGCGGGAGTATCTCGAAGAAGAAACTGCCCGTGCGCTGGAGGGGTGTCGGATAAAAAGAAGGGCAGAAGTACCGGTTATCCGTGCAGGGGTTGCAGAAGCTTCCAAAGGCACTGCGGATGCGAGTGCTGCATGAGACAGTTGCAGAGGCTGCACAGAAGCGCAAGGACATTACCGGAGCGCATTTGGAGGCGGTTGCAGGCCTGTTGGAAAAGCAGAGTGGGCGCAGAGCCGATCTGCCTTATGGATAGTTGCAAAAAGAGAGTATGACAGTATTGTCCTGTGGAAAGATCATCAGGAATCTGCAGAAAATGACAGACAGGAAATCGTCATTTCAGAGGAAAGGCTCAGATCAAGTTTGAAAAAAGGAGAACCCATCGTCATCCCGGCGGGAACGCAGGGAGAAAAATTTATGCTGCATATTTTTCGATTTGATGGAAATATGGGGAAATTCCACGAAAAATGTATACGAAATGGTTTGATTATGATAAGATTAGAGATGGTTTTTCTATTCGAACCCGTAGAAAACAGGACTATTTTGTATTCGATGGAGAGGGACATCGAAAGAAGCTGGCAGACTATTTTATCAATGAGAAAGTATCCGCAGATATGAGGGATAAAATCTGGCTTGTGGCGCAGAATGCGCAGATACACTGGATCGTTGGTTGCCGTATGGGTGCAGACTGCATGGTAAGTGAAAAGACAAAAATAGTGCTGGAATTAATATATAAAGGAGGAACTAAAGATGATGGATTATAACAAAAAGCATGAGATTTCTGTGTATCTGACAGAGGAGCAGCTGGATAAACGAATTGCGGAAATCGGTGCGGAAATTACCAAACGTTTTGGGGAGAGTCCGTATACCTTGTTTGCATATTAAAAGGATCAATTTTCTTTACCACAGAGCTTGCAAAAAGAATCGAACTTCCGATGACTATGGATTTTATGTCTGTTTCCAGCTATGGAGCAGAAACTCGTTCATCTGGTGTGGTTAATGTAAAGAAGGACTTAGAGCAGTCCATTGAAGGCGAAAATGTTATTGTCGTTGAAGATATCGTGGACAGCGGCCATACACTCAGCCGTCTGCTGTCTCTTTTCAAAAGCCGTAATCCAAAGACACTTACGGTATGCACCCTGCTGGATAAGCCGGATCGCCGTGTGGTAAATGATTTTGAAGTAGATTATACAGGATTTGTAATCCCGGACAAATTTGTAGTGGGATATGGTCTTGATTATGATCAGAGATATCGCAATCTTCCGTATATCGGATTTGTGGAAGATGCAGAGTAGAAAAGGAGAACAAAGTGAATACAAATAGTAAGAGAGGCTTTCGAGGATTTGGATTTTACGCGATACTGGTTCTTGTCGTAATCCTCATCTGGTACGGATTGACAGGAAATACATCTACCAGTTCTTATACCAGAGCAGAATTCGAGAAAGCATTGCAGAAGGGAAATGTAACCTACGTCAAGGTGGAACAGAACCGCGAAGTGCCAACAGGTAGTCTGAAAATTAAATTGAAAGATGGTACGCAGCAGTACATGTATAGCTCAGATATCAATGAGATGCAGACGCTGATGGATCAGAATAAGTTTGATAATTATGTGGTGGAGGATGTTCCGGCAGAGAGCTGGATTATGACATTGTTGCCATACCTGCTCATTTTTGGTGCATTTTTCATCTTATTCATGATTATGAATAACAATGCCGCAGCAAATAGTGGTGGCAGCAAAATGATGAATTTCGGAAAAAGCCGTGCAAAGCTTTCGACCGAAGAAGACAACAAGATGTCCTTTGCAAATGTAGCTGGTTTGCGTGAAGAAAAAGAAGATCTCGAAGAATTGGTTGATTTTCTTCGTGATCCTAAGAAATACACAAATCTGGGTGCACGTATTCCGAAAGGTGTGCTTCTTGTAGGACCTCCTGGAACAGGTAAAACATTACTTGCAAAAAGCCGTTGCCGGAGAAGCTGCTGTACCGTTTTTCAGTATTTCCGGATCTGATTTCGTAGAGATGTTTGTCGGTGTCGGTGCATCCCGTGTCCGTGATCTCTTTGAAGACGCAAAGAAAAACGCACCATGTATCGTATTTATTGATGAGATTGACGCAGTAGCAAGAAGACGAGGCACCGGTATGGGTGGAGGCCACGACGAGCGAGAACAGACACTCAACCAGATGCTGGTTTTATTCTGAAAGATATTTCCCATGATGAATCGTGTATATAATAGTTGGAAACAGGAGGGCAGGCATGAAAAAAACAAATGACACTCAATGGAAGATTTTCAGGCATTATATAACCGACAGGTGAATCGTGTTTATAGACTGGCACTGGATAAATAATAAAAGAAAAAAGACTTGTCACAGAATAAAAATTATGCTATAATTTCAAATTGTCAGAGTGCTTTGCATTCTGATGGAAATGGGCAGATTCCCGAGTGGCCAAAGGGGACAGACTGTAAATCTGCTGCAAATTGCTTCGGTGGTTCGAATCCACCTCTGCCCATTCTTTTAAGACCGACATTGTGTCGGTCTTTTTTTGTGCAGATTATTAAAAAATGAAATAAGGTATTGTTGGAAAATCTTAAAAAGAATGTGCATAAAGCATAAGCGATTATGCGGATAAAATAATAAAATATTGTCAGTCGCGGTGCGAACAGCGCGCAGTAGATTCACGCTCGATCAGTTTAGGACGCAGCAGCGTTTTGCTGATCGGGATGTGATGGATCAGGGAATTTAAAATATCATAAGCGCAACGGCCAAGTTCGTTGCGTTCCTGACGGATTGTGGTAAGCGGTGGGTCAAAAGTGGCAGCAATGGATATGTCGTCAAAACCAACAACACTGACGTCTTCCGGCACGCGGAATCCGCGCTTCGTACATTCGTCAATGACACCTTTGGCAATCAGGTCATTGCCGCAGACCACGGCAGTGGCACCGGCGGCAAGAAATCCGGGAACATGATATTTGGCACTGTCGGATACATAGTAGCCGTAAGCTGTCAGATCCTTCTGCACAGGAAGTGAAGCAGCAGCCATAGCACTTTCGAATGCCTCCTGCCGCTGGTCAGAAACCAGTGAGTATAAGGAACCGTTTAAGAATGCAATGTTTTTATGCCCGAGGTTCACCAGATGATTTACAGCCATGGTGATGCCTTCGTAGCTGTCGGTTCCAAGATAGCAGACATTTGGATTGCCAGAGATGAAATTGTCAAAAAGCACAGTTGGCATGGTAGTGTTTTCCAGCTGCTTGATCCAGGAATCATGCAATGCAAGACCCATCAGAAAGGCTCCGCAATAGCCGTTTTTCAACAGAAAGGTATCGTATTTTTCCTCTTCCTGAAATGCCGGGGTGATGGGAAGAATATCAACATCCCATTTGCGGCGGAACGCATTCTGTTTGAAACCGAGAACTATGTCATATCCGAATTCATCAATTGTTTCGTAATTCATGTTTTCTATGAAAATGCAAAGCTTGCGGTTTTCCACTTTCTTGGAACGCTTGGTGCTGTATCCCATCTCCACAGCGGTATCGAGAACCATCTGCCGCAGCTCATCACTTATGTCACTTGCGCCGTTTAAACCTTTGGAGACTGTGCTTACAGAAACTCCAAGCCGATTGGCAATATCTTTGATTGTAGCCATATATTTTCTCCTGTGATTTCTTATGTTTAAATGATTATAAATCAGTTTGGGAAACTGTGCAATTCTTTCTCAAAAAAAGTTTCGAAAAAACAGAGCAATAATGTTGTGAATATATACAAAAACACGATATAAAATACGTGAAAAGTGTGGAAAATGGTGTCCGAAAACGCAAAATCATTGACAAAATGACGTAGAGAAACTAAAATTAAGACAGATACGAAAAAACACGAAACAATCCGAAAAGATTTTTAGATGGTTTTTCCAATAATCCGAAGGAGAATTCGTGATTTAAAAGACGGGGTGAAGAATCTTGGAAGGACAGGAAGTAGCAAGAGGTTCCGGAATCCTTCTTGCAGTATCAAGCCTACCGTCAGAGTATGGTATTGGCACTCTGGGTGATGCAGCGTTCCATTTTGTGGATCTGCTGGTGGATCTGAAACAAAAGTACTGGCAGGTGCTTCCTGTCGGACCTACAAGTTTTGGGGACAGCCCATATCAGAGCTTGTCGGCATTTGCCGGAAATCCTTATCTGATTGATCTGGATCAGCTTGCCAGAGAAAAGCTTCTGACGCCGGAGGAAATCCGGAGCCATTACTGGGGAACACAGAAATCTGCCATTGATTATGCAGCACTCTTTGAAAACAGGACGCTGGTTCTGCAGAAGGCATTTGGTCGGTTTGACGAACACGAACCGGAATTTCAGCAGTTTGTAGAAGAAAACAGGGACTGGGTCGAAGATTATGGACTGTATATGGCACTGAAAGTATCCAATGGAAACCAGAACTGGCAGAGCTGGCCGGAAAATATTCAAAAAAAACAACCGGTTGCGCTTGCAAAGTGCCGAAAAGAGATGTATAATAACATCATGTTTTGGGTGTTTTGCCAATATAAGTTCTTCCAGCAGTGGGGAAAACTTAGGGAATATGCCAACAGCAAAGGAATCCAGCTGATCGGAGATGTACCATTTTATGTGGGAAAGGACAGCGTGGATACCTGGATGCATCCGGAACAGTTTTTACTGGATGAGAATGGCGAAGCTGCTTATGTGGCAGCTGCAATTCCGGATAAGTTTTCCGAAACAGGTCAGGTATGGGGAAATCCACTGTATAACTGGCCTCTCATGCAGGAGGATGGGTTTTCCTGGTGGAAACGAAGAATGCAGATCAGTACAAAGCTCTTTGATGTAATCCGGATGGATCATTTCATCGGGTTCGTCAAAAATTATATGGTTCCGAAAGATGCCACGGATGCTTCAGGCGGACGGTGGATGAAGGGACCGGGGCGCAAACTGACCGACGCTTTGAATTCCGTTTTGAATGGAACAACAGTGATCGCCGATGATTACGGCGGCAAGGCATTGATACCGGGAGTGAAAAAACTCCTTGCAAAGACAGGGTGGCTGGACACAAAAGTTCTGATGTTTGCATTTGACGGAGATCCGTCCAATGAACATCTGCCACATAATTATCCGGGAAGCCACACAGTGGTATACGCGGGAACGCATGACAATGATACGATTGTAGGATATTTCAGGGACAAGACAGAATATGAACTGGCTTATCTGTATGAATATCTCAACATCAGCAGTCAGGAAGAAATCCCGGATGCACTGATCCGGTGTGCATATGCAAGTATTGCAGACATCGCGGTCATACAGATGCAGGATTTGCTGAAGCTCGGGAACGAGGCAAGAATGAATGCACCGTCTACCGTGGGTTATAACTGGCGGTGGAGATTGAACAAAGAACAGCTCGCGGAAAGCCGTCGGGCGTGGATACGGAATCTTGCGGCGGTATACCGCAGATGACGCAGAAATTACGATATAGAGCGCAGAGGCGTTTTATATAGATACTTTTGAACTATCATTTTTGAAAAAGGAGAGGAAAACGATGAAAAAGAAAGTATTAGCAGCAATGCTTGTCGCAGCAATGACAGCTACAATGTTCGCTGGATGCGGCAGCAAGGACAACGGAGCATCTAATGATGGAACACAGGCAGC
>VOFC01004686.1_pt1 | contig 17914 bp, 21 predicted proteins | sample 5384161 | NCBI WGS metagenome assembly VOFC01 (sample SAMN12384722, study PRJNA508395) | human gut metagenome | isolation source: healthy gut B | host: Homo sapiens
GGGCAGCCTCCATCGATTCTCCTGCGCCCCGGAGGATAGGGACCGAACTGTCTCACGACGTTCTGAACCCAGCTCGCGTACCGCTTTAAATGGCGAACAGCCATACCCTTGGGACCTGCTCCAGCCCCAGGATGCGATGAGCCGACATCGAGGTGCCAAACCTTGCCGTCGATATGGACTCTTGGGCAAGATCAGCCTGTTATCCCCGGGTACCTTTTATCCGTTGAGCGACGGCCCACCCACTCGGGGCCGCCGGATCGCTAGAGCCTGCTTTCGCACCTGCTCGGCTTGTGGGCCTCGCAGTCAAGCCCGCTTGTACTCTTGCATTCAAAGGACGGTTGCCGACCGTCCCGAGCGGACCTTCGCGCGCCTCCGTTACTCTTTGGGAGGCGACCGCCCCCCAGTCAAACTACCCGCCTGGCACGGTCCCCGAGCCGGTTGACGGCCTCGGGTTGGGACGCCGGTCGCGCGAGGGCAGTATTCCAAGGGGCGGCTCCCGGGGGCTGGCGCCTCCGGATCCTGTGCCTCCTGCCTATCCTCTACACGCGGGACCAGCGGCCAATGCCAAGCTGCAGTGAAGGTTCACGGGGTCTTTCCGTCCTTCCGCGGGTAAGTCGCATCTTCACGACCAGTGCAATTTCACCGGGTCCATGGTCGAGACAGCGCCCAAGTCGTTGCGCCTTTCGTGCAGGTCGGAACTTACCCGACAAGGAATTTCGCTACCTTAGGACCGTTATAGTTACGGCCGCCGTTTACCGGGGCTTGGCTTCGGGGCTTCGCCTTAACGGCTAACTCCTCCGCGTGACCTTCCGGCACCGGGCAGGCGTCAGACCCTATACGTCGCCTTGCGGCTTCTGCAGAGTCCTGTGTTTTTGGTAAACAGTCGCTTGGGCCTCTCCACTGCGGCCCGCCTCCGCTCCCCGGGCAAGCCGGTTCACGTACGCGCGGGCACCCTTCTCCCGAAGTTACGGGGCCATTGCCGAGTTCCTTGACCATGGTTGACCCGATCGCCTCGGTATGCTCTACCCGCCCACCTGTGTCGGTTTGCGGTACGGGCGCGCACGCGCCTGCCTAAAGGTTTTCTAGGGACCTCGGGCTCACTCGCTTCGCTCAGTCGCTTCGTCCGGAGCCTCGCCCTCCTGCGGACCGGATTTCCCTGGTCCGCGGGCCGCGCTCCATCACGGGGACGTCCAGAACCCCGCCGAGCCACCCCATCCGTCGCCCCGTCGGTCGTAGCGCCGCGTGCGCGGTGCAGGAATGTCTGCCTGCTGCGCGTCGGCTACGCCTACCGGCCTCGCCTTAGCCCCCCGACTGACCCTGGGGGATTAGCCTTGCCCAGGAAACCTCGGGTTCACGGCGGACGAGTTACTCTCTCGTCTCTCGCTACTCATGCCAGCATTCTCACTCCCATGCGCTCCACCGCCGGTCGCCCGGCGGCTTCTCCCCCATGGGAAGCTCCCCTACCGATTCTAATGAATTAAAATCCCGCCGCTTCGGTGTCCAGCTTAGCCCCGTGTATTGTCGGCGCATGTCCACTCGACCAGTGAGCTGTTACGCACTCTTTGAATGCATGGCTGCTTCTAAGCCAACATCCTGGTTGTCTGGGCGGACGCACATCCTTTGCCACTCGGCTGGAACTTGGGGACCTTAGCGGGCGGTCCGGGCTGTTTCCCTCTCGAGCACACAGCTTAGCCCACATGCTCTGACTGCCGCGCTCTGGGCCGCCGGCATTCGGAGTTCGGTTGGATTCGGTAGGCGGCGAAGCCCCCTCGTCCATCCGGTGCTCTACCTCCGGCGGTGAACGCGCGACGCTAGCCCTAAAGCTATTTCGGGAGAACGAGATATCTCCGGGTTTGATTGGCCTTTCACCCCTATCCGCAGGTCATCGCCGCCGTTTTCAACCGACGTGCGTTCGGCCCTCCACGGGTCTTACCCCCGCTTCAGCCTGCCCATGGATAGCTCACCCGGCTTCGCGTCCGCGGCGCGGGACTGAAGTCGCCCTGTTCAGACTCGCTTTCGCTGCGGCTCCGTTTTGCTTAACCTCGCCGCGCGCCAGCGACTCGCAGGCTCATTCTACAAAAGGCACGCCGTCACAACGTAAAAAGTTGCTCCGACTGCTTGTGGGCGCACGGTTTCAGGTACTGTTTCACTCCCCTCTCGGGGTGCTTTTCACCTTTCCCTCACGGTACTGGTGCGCTATCGGTCACAGGGTAGTACTCAGGCTTGGATGGTGGTCCACCCAGGTTCGGACCGGGTTTCACGTGCCCGGCCCTACTCAGGGGACCGCGTCGCGCCGTCCGGTCTGGGTTCGCGTACGGGGCTGTCACCCGCTGCGGCCGGCCATCCCATGCCGTTCCGCTCCCCCAGCCGGACCTGCGCCCGGGGGCGGCAGCCCCGGATGCGCGGCCCTGCAACCGTCGGCGGAACCCCCTGCCGGGTATGCCCGCTCGACGGTTTGGCCATCGGTCCCCTTTCGCTCGCCGCTACTCGGGGAGTCTCGAGATTGATTTCCTCTCCTCCGGGTACTTAGATGTTTCAGTTCCCCGGGTTGTCCTCCCCACCCTTATGTGTTCGGGGTGGGGATATGCACACTGCTGTGCATGGGTTCGCCCATTCGGAGACCCCGGGTCGAAGGATGTGCTCCTCGCCGGGGATTATCGCAGCTTGCCGCGTCCTTCATCGGCTCCCTGTGCCAAGGCATCCGCCGTGCGCCCGTGGTATCTTGCGGGACCGCATCGGGCCCGCGGGATATCCACGTGTCGCTAATGAAAATTAATCGATATCATGAATAGCGCTCGTATGTCGCAATTCGGGTATCTCATACCGCGGCACAGCAGTTGTACTGTGCTCGCGCTCAGATGCTCCTCACTCATAATTAAGTGAATTCTTCTTGTTTGGATCGGATGAATGATTGCTATCATTCTGTCTTTAAATCGCAGAAAAGAATCGAGTCTGGAAGAAATTGCTCTTCCATCTCTCTCCTATCGCTATGCGGCTCTCAAGGTACGCGGGTGCGACCCGGGGACCGGGTGCTGCGGGGAATCATCCTGGCGGGACATCTACCGGACGGGCTCCTGCCCTCCATTCGAGTTAAAGTTTGTCTTTCTAAGAATGTATCTCCCTAGAAAGGAGGTGATCCAGCCGCACCTTCCGGTACGGCTACCTTGTTACGACTTCACCCCCCTCACCCTCCACACCTTCGGCGCCTCCCCCTCTCGGTTGGGCCGGCGACTTCGGGTGCAGACGACTCGGGTGGTGTGACGGGCGGTGTGTACAAGGCCCGGGAACGCATTCACCGCGGCGTGCTGATCCGCGATTACTAGCAACTCCGGCTTCGCGGGGGCGGGTTGCAGCCCCCGGTCCGAACTGGGGCCGGCTTTCCGGGATCCGCTCCCCCTCGCGGGGTGGCATCCTCTGTACCGGCCATTGTAGCACGTGTGCAGCCCAGGGCATAAGGGGCATGATGACTTGACGTCGTCCCCGCCCTCCTCCGCCTTGACGGCGGCGGTCCCGCGTGGGTTCCCGGCATCACCCGATGGCAACACGCGGCGGGGGTTGCGCTCGTTGCGGGACTTAACCCAACATCTCACGACACGAGCTGACGACAGCCATGCACCACCTGTCACCGCTCCTTTCGGCCCCGCCGTCTCCGGCGGCTTCACGGTGATGTCAAGCCCTGGTAAGGTTCTTCGCGTTGCTTCGAATTAAGCCACATGCTCCGCTGCTTGTGCGGGCCCCCGTCAATTCCTTTGAGTTTTAGCCTTGCGGCCGTACTCCCCAGGCGGGGCGCTTAATGCGTTGGCTGCGGCACGGGGGGACGGCCCCCCCACACCTAGCGCCCATCGTTTACGGCTGGGACTACCAGGGTATCTAATCCTGTTCGCTCCCCCAGCTTTCGCGCCTCAGCGTCGGTCTCGGCCCAGAGGGCTGCCTTCGCCATCGGTGTTCTTCCCGATATCTGCGCATTCCAACGCTACACCGGGAATTCCACCCTCCCCCCTACCGGACCCAAGCCGCGGAGGTTCCGGGGGCTTCGGGGGTTGAGCCCCCGCTTCGACCCCCGGCCTGCCGGGCCGCCTACGCGCGCTTTACGCCCAATGAATCCGGATAACGCTCGCCCCCTACGTATTACCGCGGCTGCTGGCACGTAGTTAGCCGGGGCTTCTTCTGCAGGTACAGTCTTGACTCTTCCCTGCTGAAAGCGGTTTACGACCCGAAGGCCTCCGTCCCGCACGCGGCGTCGCTGCGTCAGGGTTCCCCCCATTGCGCAAGATTCCCCACTGCTGCCTCCCGTAGGAGTCTGGGCCGTGTCTCAGTCCCAATCTGGCCGGTCGGTCTCTCAACCCGGCTACCCGTTGTCGGCACGGTGGGCCGTTACCCCGCCGTCTACCTAATGGGCCGCGGAGCCATCCCTCCCGTCGGGGCTTTAGCCGGGGTGCCATGCGGCTCCCGGGGGTATCCGGTATTACCCGTCCTTTCGGGCGGCTATCCCGGGGAGGGGGCAGGTTCTCCACGTGTTACTCAGCCGTTCGCCACTCGCTTCCACCCGAAGGTGGGTGCCGTTCGACTTGCATGTGTTAGGCGCGCCGCCAGCGTTCATCCTGAGCCAGGATCGAACTCTCCGTCCAAAATATATGGGCTTCGAGCCCGTCCGGTCCTCACAACTATTAGCTGATCGGTTCCGTTCGATTCATATGGTTCTAGTATAGGAAAAGGAATTTCTCGGGGCCGCCTCTCGGCGGCCTTGCGAAAAACAAATCCAAGTTAGACCATTTCAAATGGTTCGATGTCTGCCCGGATGCGACACTGAAGTGAGTGTCCATCCTCGCAGTATCCGGTTCTCAAGGTGCACGCCCTGGCGGCTCATCCGGTCCGACCGGGCCGCGCGGCAAGGAGATATATTGCCAGACCGGAGGGGCCCCGGGGGCGGGAATTCCACTCTTCACAAGTCCTACACAATACATCGCTTCCTATATAAGTCATAGAAAGGCTGGTGCAGAAATACTGCACGTATCAGATGATGACCCTTCGGTTAAGAGATATATAAAGATCGGTCACCTGTAAGTGTTTATCTACCCGCGCTTTTAGCAATGTAAACCGCGCTTCAGATAAAAAGAGGGAGCGCCGCGCACAACGCGACACTCCCCTAGCGATTCAAGAGAATCTATTAGGCCTCGAGAGCCTTCTTGGCAATGGTAGCCAGCTCGTTGAAGGACTCGATGTCCTCGTAAGCCATCTGAGCCAGGACCTTGCGGTCGAGCTCGATACCGGCAACCTTCAGGCCGTGCATGAACTGAGAGTAAGAGGTGTCGTTCAGGCGAGCGGCAGCGTTGATACGGGTGATCCAGAGAGAGCGGATCTCGCGCTTCTTGTTGCGGCGATCACGATACTGATACTGCAGGGAGTGCTGGACCTGCTCTTTAGCATGCTTGTAAGTACGCGAAGCGGCACCGTAGTAACCCTTCGCACGGTGCATAACGGTACGGCGCTTCTTCTTGGCGGCAACAGCGCGCTTAATACGTGCCATGTTCTATCAACTCCTAGACGGTTAAACGAAAAACGGGAACGCGAACTTAGGCGAGACGCGACTTGATGACCTTGCGGTCAGCAGCGGCGATCTCGGTCTCCTGACGGAAGCCACGCTTACGCTTGGTGGACTTCTTGCTCAGGATGTGGCTCTTGAAAGCCTTGGCGCGCATGAGCTTGCCGGTACCAGTCTTGCGGAAACGCTTCTTGGTGCCGCTGTGGGACTTCATCTTAGGCATGAAATACTCCTTAATCGGTTACAGAACACTAGTTACTTGGTATCGCTTGCCGCTTTATCCTCATCGAAGGCGCCCTTAATCGGGGCGAGCAGCATAAGCATGTTACGGCCTTCCATTTTAGGCTTGGACTCGACCGTAGCGTAAGGCTTGAGATCCTCGGCGAGACGCTCGAGAACGTTAAGGCCCTGCTCCGGGTGAGCCATCTCACGGCCGCGGAACATAATGGTGATCTTAACGCGTGCGCCCTTCTTGAGGAAACGCAGAACGTGGCCCTTCTTGGTCTCGTAATCGCCAACATCAATCTTGGGTCGGAACTTCATTTCCTTGACCTCGACCTTGGACTGGTTCTTACGAGCGGCCTTGGCCTTCATGGCCTGGTCGTACTTGAACTTACCGTAGTCCATGACCTTGCAGACCGGCGGCTCCGCGTTGGGAGCGATCTCGACCAGGTCGAGACCCTGATCGTCGGCGACGCGCTGGGCATCGCGGATGGCGAACAGGCCGAGCTGAGAGCCATCGACGCCAATCAAACGGCACGAAGATGCAGTAATCTCGTCGTTGATGCGGGTGTCATCAGACTTAGCTATTTTCCCTACCTCCATTCATAAAAAAATAACCCGGCGCTTCTCAGCAACCAGGTCGTACACATAGACATCCTCGATTTGAGGAAGAGAATCTAATTTGTATGACCAGTCAGCTGCTCATTGGCGCCAAAGGTGGGAACCCTCGGGTTCCTCTTTAGGCATTGCGGGAACAACGCCTTGCGAATAATAACACGTACAGCGCGTTATCACATTACGTACACGAAAAAGGGGCCTTGACCCCCTTGAACGCTCGCTTGCATGTATGGTGCCCGAGGCGAGACTCGAAGGGCCTTCGCTTCGCGAAGCCCCGGGCTTCGGGCGCGTGGCGCCCCTCGCCACGCTCCGCTTCAGAACAGGCCGCAGGCCTGTTTGCTTAACGCTTCGCGCGCTCACGCGAGTTCGGCACGAAAAAGGGGCCGCAGCCCCCTTGAACGCTCACTTGCATGAATGGTGCCCGAGGCGAGACTCGAACTCGCACGTTGTTGCCAACGGTGGATTTTGAGTCCACTGCGTCTGCCAATTCCGCCACTCGGGCACGTAATGCGTGAGTTAGTTTATCACAGCTTTCAGTTGATTAGTCCGAAAATGGAACTTCGAGCATTTCGATGAGTTCGACCGTGCGGAGCATCTCGCGCTGACGGCATCCGCGACCGTCGACCGAAGCCTCACCCATCTGGTTATCGTAAGGGTCCTCGCGCATGCCGTCGAAAGCGGGCTCAAACTCAGCCTGGAATCGATTGTTGGCCACCATACGCCACGGGTCGAGATTGCCAAAGTAGTGACGGCGGCGCCACTCCTCCCCCATCCTGCGAGCAGAAGATCCAAATGACACGTCGGCGTTGAGCCAACCGGTCTGGGGTGTGTAGAACTCGGCCCAATCGTGCGGTCCCACCGAATCGGGCGCAACGTATAGGCCGCTCTGCCAACGAGCAGGCACCCCCGCGATGCGACACATGGTGATAAACGTGAGCGCCATAACGCCGCAATCGCCGCGGAGCGAATGCGCGCAGTCGTCGGCAATAGATCCCAAAAGCAAGTACGGCGGCTGATAGCGATAGTCGATATGCTGTGTCAGGTAATCATAGATAGCACGAGCGCGATCGAGCGGATCCTCGAGCCCGTCAACAACACCGGCCGTCAGCTGCTGCAGATACGGCGTAAATGCAATGTGCGGACGGTCCTCGGAAATATCCTCGGGCAGAGGCGCGTCCATACATGGATGCGCCAGAAGCGCCCCCCATAGATATCGCGATAAGCGGCATCGATTTGATAGCGATAGGTCACCGAGAATGAGCGATCAGTCGAGGAGACCCACGAGGCAGCACGCGCCGAGGCGCTCGCAGGAGCAATGGTCCCCTCCGGCGTCATATCAAGTATCTCGACCTGAGACTGTTGACGGCAGGCGGCAGCAACGGGAAGCCACGCGCGAACGGTCTCCCCCCTCCAAAGCACCGGGGACAGACACGCATGCCTTAAGCGTGATGGTGCGAGACAGCCCGCCCTGCGTCTCCATCTCCCTGAGCATCTGGTTACGCAGCGCAATTCCGTCCGTAGAATCGGGCCGCATGCCGGGGACCTCTTTGGGATATACGCGAAGCGAATCGAGGAAGTTGTCGAGAACGAACAGCTCGCCATCGATAAAGCGCCAGTCAATACGCTTACGGTCAATCAGATCGTCAAACTGCTCCTCGGTAAACTCAGGCCACTCCTCGCGAATCATCGCAATAGCTCGATCGCGCGACACCGAAAAATGAAGAGGCGTCTCAAGCATGCGATACCGCTCGGCACGAACGCAGGCTGCCAGGGAAGGCTCAGGATTCTGCCTCAAAAGACGATCACAAGCCGCAACAGCCTGCGTCAAATATCCGGCATCCTTGAGACGAAGAATCTCGGGCGGCAGTCCAATATCGAGATGGCGAAAGTCATCACAGCAAGCATCAATAGAGCAACCAACAGGACCCTCGTCAATAACCTTCCCATCCGAAGGCAGCACATTAATAACAGCCATACCAAAACTCCAAGTCATTAGAACGCTCGAAGCCCATTGTAGCGAGATAAAAAAGAAAGCCCCAATAAAGGAACTCTCAACACCGATAAACGGTACCTAGAAAATGAATTCAGCCCAGTAACCCTGTAGCGAGTTAACGAAGGAGGCCCCGTTTCCCCGGAGCTGATTCCGTCGCGCGACTTCTGGCGAAGCCAGGTGAGCGCGAGGAAACAGCGTAGGGGAAAGGGGCCTCCGGCGGGAAGTTAAACCGCTACTTACGCCTTGTTGACGGAGCCAAACTCCTCCATGAGCTCCTTGGTGCGGGCAACGATGTTCTCGCGACCAGGCTTGAGGAGCTTGCGGGGGTCAAAGCCCTTGCCCTGCTGATCCTTGCCAGCCTCGATGTACTCGCGGACGCCCTTGGCGAAGACGAGCTGCAGGTCGGTGTTGACGTTGATCTTGGAGATGCCCAGGGAGATGGCCTTCTTGATCTGATCCTCGGGGATGCCGGTGCCACCGTGCAGAACGAGGGGCAGGTCGCCGGTCTGAGCCTTGATCTCGCCCAGGCGCTCGAAGGAAAGGCCAGCCCAGTCGGCAGGGTACACGCCGTGGATGTTGCCGATACCGCAGGCGAGGAAGTCGACGCCCAGGTCAGCAATCTGCTTGCACTCAGCAGGATCAGCGAGCTCGCCGCTGGAGGTCACGCCGTCCTCGGTACCGCCGATGCCGCCAACCTCGGCCTCGATGGACATGCCCTTGGAGTGGGCAAGCTCAACGAGCCCTTGGTGCGGTCGAGGTTAAGCTGGAAGGTCTCCTCGTGAGAGCCGTCATACATGATGGACGTGAAGCCGGCCTCGATGCACTTGAAGCAGTCCTCGTAAGAACCGTGATCGAGGTGAAGGGCGACGGGAACGGTAACGCCCGCGGCCTCGACGGCAGCCTTGACCATGTCGGCGCAGACCTTGAAACCGCCCATCCACTTAGCGGCACCAGCGGTGCACTGAAGGATCAGCGGAGACTTGGCCTCCTCGGCGGCCTGGAGAATAGCCAGGGTCCACTCGAGGTTGTTGGTGTTGAAGGCACCGAGACCGTACTTGCCGGCCTCGGCCTTCTTGAGCATGTCTGCTGCGTTGACGAGCATAAAAGAAACCTCCTGTAAGGTTGCTCCGATAACGCCTGAGATTTTACCACGACATACCCGAGCATAAACGTTCGTTTGTTCACGAATACCATCCGATTGGACAAATTTTGACCGTTTGCCCCACAGAATCGACCCACTGGGGAAAATAGCTTGACGATTGAGCGGTCTTCGTGGTTCGGACGACGGCTTCGAGCCTACATCTGCATAAACGGGTTCTGCATAAGTTCGCGCGCCATCGTGGTCGAATCGCCATGGCCCGTCAAGCAAACGGTATCGGGCGGAAGCATCTTGGCAAGTTTGGAGAGCGAGCGCATAATCGCCGCCTCGTCACCGCCGGAAAGATCGGTACGACCGTGGCCACCCGGAAACAGGGTGTCGCCCACAAAGGCAATGTTCCCCTGCTCGGTGGCAGCAAACAAGACGATCCCTCCCGGCGTATGCCCTGGCGTCTCGATCACCTGCAGGTAGATATCGCCCACCTCGATTGTATCGCCCTCAGCGAGCAGGTGCGTCGGCTCCCCCGGGGTCGGGCGTCTCGATGCCCCCACATAGCTCGCTGTTCCTCGATATTCGCATGCGGCACCGCCACATCCTTAGCACACAGCTCATACTGGCAGCCCTCGCCAACGGTGGTTCGCACGCCTGCAACACCACCAACATGATCGGCATGGCCATGAGTGCATACGGCGCCAAACACGCGTACGCCGGGATGCTCGGCTCGAATATGCTCCACCAGGCGTTCGCCTTCCCATGCGGGCTCGATAATCACGCACTCATTGTCCGAAATAACAGCATAGCTATTGGTCTGAATGGGACCGTTTACGAGCGTCTCGATCTCGACCGTTCCCTTGGGAGTTAAATCCAGGACACAGCACTCATGTCCCTCTCCTCTCTATAGAACTCGAGGCATCAAACGATGCCTCGAGTGTAGCGAATATCGATAATGTGACACGTTCGTCGCGACTAAACGCGGCGCTTAAGCTGGGCTCCACCCTCACCGGGCATCAGGCGGCGCGCGTCGTAGACCGAGTCAACGCTGCTGATGGAGGCCAGCAGCGGATCCAGACCACTCGCGTCCGAGATCTCGACCATAAAGCGCAGGGTTGCAATACCCTCGCGGTTGGTCGACGTGGCGGCAGAAAGGATATTGCCGCCCGCATCGCCAATGGCAATGGTGACATCCTTGAGCAGGCCCATGCGGTCCAGGCACTCGACCACGATCTCGACCTGGAAGAGGGTGTCGGCAGCGCCGTCCCACTCCACATCGATCATGCGCTCGGGATGTTCCATAAGACCCTTGACGTTAGGACAGTTGGCGCGATGCACCGAAACGCCACGACCGCGCGTGATGAAGCCGACGATGTCGTCGCCCGTCACGGGGTTGCAGCAATGAGCCAGACGGACCAGTAGGCCGCTGTTGCTCTCGCCCTTGACGATAATGCCGTTGCTGGCGCTCTTGCCGCGCTTTCGCGGCTTGCGGTTGGAGCCGCGGGCAGGCTGCTTGACGACCTCGGCAATGGCCTCGGTCTTGGTGAGCTGCTCCTCGGGCTTGGGGTCCAAGATTTGCTCGACCTTATTGCCCACAGCACGCGGGGCAACCTTGCCGGCGCCGACGGCGGCGAACAGGTCCTCGAGCTGCTTGAAGTTAAACTGCTCCGCCACGGCGTTGAGCGCACGCGTGGATCGCGGCGTAGAGATGCCATACCCGCGCTTGCGCAGGTCCTTGGCCAGTATATCGCGACCGGCGGCAGCGTCGTCGTCCTTGGTCGCGGCGGCAAAATAGCGGCGGATCTTTGACTTGGCGGAAGGCGTCTTAACGATCTTGAGCCAATCGCGCGACGGCTTGGAACTCTTGTTGGTCAGGATTTCGCAGGCGGCTCCACCGTCTGCTCCCACTTCAACGACTCCGGTTTCTGGCTGGTCAAGAGCCTTGTCGGTATGGATGAAAAGACTACCCTCAAGACTTGGACCATCATGGAAACGCTGGTCGGCGGCGTAGGTTTCCTCGTCGCACTGATCATCTCCTTCTTTGCCTGACCGTTATCCGGATACTGCACACCAGATAACTGTTTGGATGTTCTCCTAATCATTTACCTCCTTAAAAACGCAGCCGCTCCGGTTTATGCTTTGCCTGGGGCGGCTGCCTTTTTGCAGAGAGATACAACAGGCCCCGGAGGCTTCATGTCCTCCGGGGCCTTGTAATTCCTATCCTTACAGCCCGAACAGCGCCAGCAGGGCGGTGCCACAGGCGGACGAAGAAATTGCCCTCCGTGGCGTTGTCTGCTGCCGTCTCCACCGGGGCCGTTTCGGCGGGCGTCTCGGCGGTCTTGTAGATGAACTTCACCCTCTGCTCTGCCCCTCGGGCGCACCGGCAAAGCTGGTGTAACCGGCGAGGCGGCTGGTCATCTCCTCCACCACGGTCTGCAGGGCGTGGAGCTGGTCGGCGTCCAGTGCGCCGGTGAGCTGAGAGATGCCCTCGGCGTTGAACTGCACAAGGCCGCCGTTGAGCTGGTCGGTGCCGTTCTGGAGCTGGAGCACACCCTCATACAGAGCGGATGCGCCGCCGGCCAGCCGGGCGCTGCCCTCCTTGGCGGCGTGAGCGCCCTCGGCTGCGGCGGCCACGCCGTCGGCGTACTGGCCGACGCTGGACACGAAGAACCGGATCTGTCCCAGATTTTCCTTGAGGGCGCGGACGCTGGCCATGTCCTCACTGTTTGCGGTCTGGTAGACCAGCTCATCGTGGATCTTCTGCTGGGCGTCGCTGTCGGTGAGCTTCTGGAGCCAGCCCACGATGAAATCGGGGGAGAAGCTCTGCATCAGGCGCAGCGCAGCCTCAAGGTCGTGCCCCGTCTTGGTGGCCGCGAGGTAGAGGGCGATGTCCAGCTGGCTGGCCTTGAACTGAGGAGCCTGCTCCCAGATGGTGCGCACCATCTTTTTACGGCCTGCCGCCAGCGTTTTCTCTCCCCCAGCGAGAGGATGTCGTCGATGACGGTCTCGTAGGTATCCCACGTCATGGGGGTGTCGATGAGACCATTTTCCATGAGGGTCTGGTTGGCGGAGTCCAGCACGCCGTCGGCCACCTGCTGTGCGCCGGAGGTCAGGGCGGCGTTGTTGGAGGTCAGGGTGTCCAGCCCCTCCGTCAGCTGGCCGAGACCGCCGTCCAGCTGATTCACGCCATCCAGCAGGGCCAGTGAACCAGCGGCAAGCTGGGCCGCGCCCGCCTTCAGCTGGGAAGCACCGTCCAGAAGCTGGCTCATGGCATCGTTCAGAGCCGCGATGCCGTCGGTCAGGCCGTTGAGGCTGTCGAGGTCAAAGACCTCATCCCCCTGCCCCAGCGCCTCGGCGGTGGCAGCACAGGCCAGCAGGATCTGAGGTGCTGTCAGCTCTTCTACATCGGCCTCCACGGTCAGGCTGTCCTGTAAGTACCGGGTCACACCGTCCACCTGCTGGGGCAGAAGGCCGTCGAGGGACGCCTTCACGCCCGGCAGGGCGACGAAGGCCGCCACGCTGCTCTTGGCCGCGCTTTCCAGCAGGCCGTTCACGGCGTTGACGTTGCGGGCGTCCCCGCCCAGCACGACGCCCACCGCTGTCACCAGCGGGGTGACGACGGTGCGCTCTTTTCCGTCCACCGTCAGCGTCCCCTTCTCGTTGTTGGTCAGGTCGATGGTGAGCACGAGGTGGCCGCTCTGGCCCAGAAGCTCGCTCAGAGGGGCGGTCCTGCCGTCCAGCGTATAGGTCACCTTCGCGGAGATGGGGAGCGGCCGGTCGGTGTCGCCCTTATAGTAGACGTCGGTGTCGTCGGTGTTCCAGACCAGCGTGTCGCCGTTCCGGGTATACTCGGCGAAGCTCTCGGTGTTCACGATGTTCTTCAGGGTGGACTTGTCCTCCACTCCGGCGAGGCCGTCGGCAGCGTAGAGGTGCTCGCTGACGGTGGTCTTCTGGACCGAGCCGTCTGCCGCCATGACGGCATAGACCGTCTCATCCTTCGAAAAGGGGGCTTTCGTCGCCGCAAAAGCGGGCCGACAGAGGCCGACCGTCATGGTCAGGGCAAGCGCCGCAGCGCCAGCGCGGCGCAGAAAATCCTGCGTTTTTTTCATATGATTCACTCCTTTGCAGCGTTGGGGGCGGTGAGCCAGTGGTATGTCGTGCGGCAGATGAGGCCGTCCAGCAGCATCAGCGCGGCGGGCAGCACCAGCAGGATGACCGCCATGCTGATGAGCGCGCCCCGGGAGATGAGCATACAGATGCTTTCCAGTAGTTCCACCTTGCTGATGGCCGCGACGCCGAAGGTGGCTGCGAAGAAGGTCAGGCCGCTGGTGAGGATGCTCTGGCTGCAATGTTCCAGCGCCTGCTGGGCTGCGGCCTTGGGCGAGCGGAGGGCCAGCCGCTCTTCGCGGTAGCGGGTGGTCATGAGGATGGAGTAGTCCACCGTCGCGCCCAGCTGGATGGTGCCGATGACGATGCTGGCGATGAAGGGCAGCGAGTCGTCAATGAAATAGGGGATGCCCATATTGATGGCAATGGCTGCCTCGATGCTGGCCACCAGCAGCACCGGCACCGACAGGCTACGGAAGGACAGCGCGATGATGACCAGCACCGCCGCGATGGACCAGATGTTGACGTTTTGAAGTCCTCGTCCGCGATCTCCACGAGGTCCTTCATCATGGCCCCTCGCCGGTGACGAGGCCCTCAGGGTCCGCGGTCTTGACGAGGCGGACCAGCTCGTCCACCTGCGCATTGAGGGCGTCGCTGCCGGATTTGTAGCAGCCGTTGGCGAGGATGAGCTTATAGCCGCCGTTCTGCACGATGTTCATCAGTTCGTCAGGCAGAAGCTCCGTCTCGAAGCCGGGGCCTGCGATGGAGTCGAGGCTGACCACCTGCGTGATGCCGTCCACCCCCTTGATCTCGTCGCAGAGGCCGGATACCTGCGAGGCCGTCAGCTCCTCCCGGACGAGGATGAAGTGGTTGGTCATCATGCCAAAGTCTTCGCCCAGCTTGTTCGTGCCCACGATGCCGGGCATATCCTGCGGCAGAGCCGCAAAAAATATTGTAGTAGATGTCCGTCCTGCTCTGGGCCAGCCCGAAGGGGATCATCAGCAGGAGAAAGACCGCCGCCACAGGCACCGGGTGCTTGGAGACAAAATGGCTCAGATGGGTGAGCCGCGGCATGAAGGTGCGGTGGCGGTATTTTTCCACCCACCGGTCAAAGAAGAGGATGAGCGAGGGCAGGATGACGATGGTGCAGAGGACGCCCAACGCCACGCCCTTCGCCATGACGACGCCAAGGTCTGCGCCCAGCGTCAGCTGCATGGCACAGAGGGCCAGAAAGCCCGCGATGGTGGTGAGGCTGGACGCCGCGATGGAGCTCATGGTCTTGCAGATGGCGTTCTCCATCGCCTCTTCGTTGGAGGCACAGGAGGCTTTTTTCCTCCTCGTAGCGGTGGAGCAGGAAGATGGAAAAATCCATCGTCACGCCCAGCTGCAAGACTGCCGCCAGCGCCTCGGTGATGAAGCAGACCTGCCCCAGAAAAATATTCGTACCAAAGTTATACACCAGCGGGAAGAGCAGCCCCAGCATGAAGAGGAAGGGCGTGAGCCAGCTTTCCAGCGAGAGGAAGAGCACCAGCAGACACCCGCCACGGCGCAGAGCACATACAGGGGCATCTCCCCATGACCAGCTCCTTGGTGTCGCTCAGGATGACGCTGATGCCGCCGAAGAAGCAGTTCTTCCGCAGTATTTTTTTTGATCTGGGCCACGGCCCCCATCGTCTCCTCGCTGACGCTGGAACCACCCAGCTGGACGATGAGGATGGTGGAGTCGTTCTTGCCGAACAGGAACTGCTGAAGATCTGCCGGCAGCATCTCCACCGGCACCGCCGGGTCCAGCACATCGCTGAGCCAGAAGGTGTTCAGCACGTCCGGCACCTCGTCGATCTCGGCCTTCATGGCCAGCAGCTCGTTTGTGGGCATCCCTCCACGGTGATCATGTTGGTGGACGCCAGATGGTAGTCCGTCTCTAAGAGCAGCTGCCCCACCCGGGAGTCCAGCTCCTGCGGCAGATAGGAGAGGATGTCGTAGTTGATGGGCGTGGCGACGGCCCCCACTGCCGCCGGGATGAGCAGCAGCACCGCCGCAATGAGGATGAGCCTGCGCATCCGCACGATTCGCCGTTTCAGAGAAAAACGACTTTTCTCGTTTTTCCGATATACTTTATTATAGTACTCTCCCTTTGGGTGTCAAGAGACAACCCCTCAGCAAAAAGCCTCTCCTGGGAGAGGTGGCATTGCAGGGAGCAATGACGGAGAGGGCAAGCCGCCTGTCAGAAAGCCCCCCCAGCGCCTTGTCAAACGAGAAACGCCCTCATCAGCATCCAGGCGCTTGCCAGCTCTCCCAAAGTTTGCCAGCAACAAAAGCGGGACGCACAGGTGGTCAAGTCTGTGTGTCCTGCATTTTGTTTTTTTTTTGCACAGGACGCCGTACCAGAGCGCCTGCGCTGCGCGCAGGGAAAGCGGAGCAAACCATAAGCCGCTTTCCTTTAAATAGGAGAATGGAATGGAGGAACCGACTCTCCGCAAAGAGAGTTGCAGGCATCTCTTCGGAGGAGTCGGAGGAGCTTTGGTTAGATTTAACTACAACAGGATACCATAGTTTGTCATGACTGTCAAGCCTGTTTTTCAAATTTTCTGCAATTTTTTATCCATGGCCTCCATGAGCATTTTTCATAACAAAAAGTACCTCGCTTGTGGAAAATCCACTGTTTCTATTCTTGCTTTTTTCTGAGAATCACTGTTATTATAGTAACGCAAGATTTTGCTGGCCGACTCGATTGCCCGCCCGCAGCCCGCTTTTTGCAGCGTGGAGGTTGCCATCCAAATACCTCTGCGTGATGTACCGCCCTGCTCAGAAAAAAGACCGCAATCGGCGGCTTTTTAAGACAGATTAGTTAGGCAATCCTAACCAGCTATTGCAAAGCAGCTGTGGTGTTGGATTGCAATAGGAGCAAGGAGGTTCCAATGATCGATTTTGAACAGTGGGAAGGCTTTGAGGGCCGCATCTGGAAAGAGGAGGTCAACGTCCGCGACTTCATCCAGAAGAACTACACGCCCTATAACGGCGACGAAAGCTTCCTCGCCGACCCCACTGAAGCGACCAATAAGCTGTGGGGCGCACTGCAGAAGCTGCAGAAGGCCGAGCGCGCCAAGGGCGGCGTGCTGGATATGGAGACCGACGTCGTCAGCAGCCTGACCGCATACGGCCCCGGCTACATCGACGAGAGCCTGAAAGATCTGAGCAGATCGTCGGCCTGCAGACCGACAAGCCCCTGAAGCGTGCATTCATGCCCTACGGCGGCATCAAGATGGCAGAGCAGGCCTGCACCACCTACGGCTATCAGCCCCTGCGGAGCTGCACAAGATCTTCACCGACTACACCCGCACCCACAATCAGGCCGTCTTCGACGCCTACACCCCCGAGATGAAGGCTGCCCGCCACACCCACATCATCACCGGCCTGCCCGACACCTATGGCCGTGGCCGTATCGTGGGTGACTACCGCCGTGTGGCCCTGTACGGCATCGACGCCCTCATCAAATTCAAGCAGGAGGATCTCGCCAACTGCGGCGACGGCACCATGACCGATGACGTCATCCGTCTGCGCGAGGAGATCGCACGCCAGATCAGCGCCCTGAAGGGCATGAAGAAGATGGCCGAGGCCTACGGCTACGACATCTCCCAGCCCGCAAAGAATGCAAAGAGGCCTGCCAGTGGCTCTACTTCGGCTACCTCGGCGCAGTGAAGACGCAGAACGGTGCCGCCATGTCCGTGGGCCGTATCTCGACCTTCCTCGACATCTACTTCAAGCGCGACCTGGACGAGGGTGTGCTGACCGAGAGCGAGGCTCAGGAGCTTATCGACCACATGGTCATGAAATTCCGTATGGTCAAGTTCGCCCGCATCCCCAGCTACAACCAGCTGTTCTCCCGGCGACCCTGTCTGGGCAACTCTGGAAGTGGGCGGCATCGGCATGGACGGCCGCAGCATGGTCACGAAGAACTGCTATGGACGAGAAGACGCGCGAGCAGTGTGGACCCAACTACCGTCCGATCGACGGCGACGTGCTGACCTATGACGAGTTCATGCCCCGCTTCCTCGCCATGATGGAGTGGCTGGCAGGTGTCTATGTCAAGACGCTGACACAGCGAGGGCGAGCGCGTTGAGAATCTGGGTGCAGGTGGTGGACGGCTACTTCGACAGGCGCACACCACCTGAACGTCAACGTCTTCGGCAAGGAGAAGCTCATCGACGCAATGGAGCACCCCGAGAAGGAGGAGTACCCAGAACTTCACCATCCGTGCCCCTGGCTACGCCGTCAAGTTCATCGAATCTCCCCGTACCTGCCATGCAGGCCCAACTCCCCCGTCGGGTACGTCCACTCGCTG